>Ga0213835_100133_pt1 | contig 91639 bp, 84 predicted proteins | sample SWPATP01_FD_160576 | JGI IMG/M metagenome (GOLD analysis project Ga0213835, IMG submission 160576) | Coastal seawater microbial communities from Marineland, Florida, United States - SWPA TP0 #1 | ecosystem: Environmental > Aquatic > Marine > Coastal | place: USA: Florida | collected 2016-08-05 | reverse complement strand
GGGGTCGGGGGTGTTTCGGGGGGACGGGAGGCCGCAGGAGGCGCGCGGGGCCGGATTTCGACGGCGGGAGCTGGGCCTGGGGCTGGCGGGGGAAAGCGGGACCGGGCCTTTCCGGGGGGAAAGGCCGGGCCCGCAGGGGGTGCGGGCGGGCCGGGGCGGCCCCCGGCCCCGGCGGCAGGCGCCCTCAGAGCGCGCGCAGCACCAGCACCATCAGCAGGGTGTAGAGCAGCACGCCCCCCAGCACGAGCCAGATGCCATAGCTGCGCGCGACCGTGGCCGCCGCCAGCTGTTTCGCCTGAAACAGCAGGTCCGGCCAGGTGTAGCTGACGAAATCGCCCTGCGTGAACACCGCGAGGATGCGCCCCTCGGCGTCGACCACCGGCAGGCGGCGGAAGCGCTCGTTCGACATGGTGCGCATCCAGTCGAGCACCTCGTCGGTCTCGCGCGCGACCTTCACCTCGCGGGTCATGATGTCGTCGAGCGTGGTGGCCTTGGGGTCGCGGCCGGCGCCCACGATCTTGATCAGGATGTCGCGCTCGGTCACCACCCCCTCGACCCGGTCGCCCGCGTCGACCACGATCACCGCGCCGATGTTCCTCGCCGCCATCACCGCCACCGCCTCGGCGACGCTGACCTCCTTGCGGAACGTCACCGGCCGCGACTTGGACTTCCACTCGGGCCGGTCGCGCAGTTGCATGCCCACGCGGTCTCTCGGTGCCATCCGCAGCCTCCCCTCTGCCGATCCCTGCCGCGGCATCCTGCCACAGGACGGGCGGGAAACAAAGCGCCCGCCTCTGGCAGCGCGGCACTGGCGCGCCTAGGTTCGGGGCATGACCCTGCGCATCGCCTTCGACAACAGCTACGCCCGCCTGCCCGACCGCTTTCACGCCCGGCTTGCGCCCGAGCCCGTGCGGGAGCCGCGGCTGATCGCGCTGAACCGTCCGCTCGCGGCCGAGCTGGGGATCGATGCCGACAGCCTCGCCGGGCCCGAGGGGGTGGCGGCGCTGGCGGGCAACGCGCTGCCCGAGGGGGCAGAGCCGATCGCGCAGGCCTATGCCGGGCACCAGTTCGGCGGCTTCGTGCCGCAGCTCGGCGACGGGCGCGCGATCCTGCTGGGCGAGGTGATCGACCGGCAGGGCCGGCGCCGCGACCTCCAGCTCAAGGGCTCGGGCCGGACGCCGTTTTCGCGCATGGGCGACGGGCGGGCCTGGCTGGGGCCGGTGTTGCGGGAATACCTCGTCTCGGAGGCGATGCATGCGCTGGGCGTGCCGACCACCCGGGCGCTGGCGGCGGTCGCCACCGGCGAATGGGTGTTCCGCGAGGACCGGCTGCCGGGCGCGGTGCTGACCCGCGTCGCCTCCAGCCACATCCGCGTCGGCACCTTTCAGTTCTTCGCGGCCCGGCGCGACACCGACGCGCTGCGCCTCCTCTTCGAGCATACCCGCGACCGCCATTACCCCGGCGCCGAGACCCCGATGGCGCTGTTGCGCGCCGTCATGGCGGCGCAGGCCGCGCTGGTGGCGCAGTGGATGGGCCTCGGCTTCGTCCACGGGGTGATGAACACCGACAACACCCATGTCGGCGGCGAGACCATCGACTATGGCCCCTGCGCCTTTGTCGACGCCTATCATCCCGAGACGGTGTTCTCCTCCATCGACCAGTACGGCCGCTATGCCTATGCCAACCAGCCGCAGATCGCGGTGTGGAACCTGGCGCAGTTCGCCTCGTGCCTCCTGCCGCTGATGGGCGAGGACATGAACGCCGCGATCGAGGAGGCCTCCGCGGCGGTGAACGAGTTTCCCGACCTCTACGCGGCAGAGTGGCTCGCGCGGTTTCGCGCCAAGATCGGGCTGGTCGAGGCGCGCGAGGGCGACGGCGCGCTGATCGAGACGCTGCTCGGGCGGATGGCAGCGCAGGGGGCGGACTTCACCCGGACCTTTCGCGGGCTCGTGCGCGGCACCGCGCGGGACGAGTTCCGCGAGGGGGACGCCTGGGATGCCTGGGCCCGCGACTGGGCGGCGCGGCTGGCCGCCGAGGGGCGCACGGTCGCCGAGGCGCAGGCCTCCGCGACCGCCGCCAACCCCGCCCGCATCCCGCGCAACCACCGCGTCGAGGAGGTCATCCGCGCCGCCGTCGCGGGCGACCTCGGCCCCTTCGAGCGGTTGCAGGCGGCGCTGACCGAGCCTTATGCCGACGATCCCGCCCACACGGCCCTCGAGGCCGCGCCGAAGCCCGAGGAACGGGTGCGCGCCACCTTCTGCGGCACCTGAGCGCCGCGGCCGCCCCGGCCGCCGCCAAGGGCTTTCCCCACCGGGCCGAATGTCCTAAAGGCTGCGCAGGCTGCCTGCGGACCCGCCCATGACCCAGAGCATCATCGCCCGCTGCGAGGCCAGGGGCCTTCGCCTGACCGACCAGCGGCGCACCATCGCGCAGGTGCTGGAGGCGGCCGAGGATCACCCCGATGTCGAGGAGCTGCACCTGCGCGCCACCGCGCTCGACCCGCGCATCTCCATCGCCACGGTCTATCGCACGGTGAAGCTCTTCGAGGAGGCCGGCATCCTCGACCGCCACGAATTCGGCGACGGCCGCGCCCGCTATGAGGATGCCGAGCGCGAACACCACGACCACCTGATCGACCTCGCCACCGGCGAGGTGATCGAGTTCGTCGACCCCGAGATCGAGGCCCTGCAGGAGCGCATCGCCGCGCGCCTCGGCTATCGGCTCAAGGGCCACCGGCTGGAGCTCTATGGCATCCGGCTCAGCAAGAGGGACAGCACATGACCGACATCGTCGACATCACCGCCCGCGAGATCCTCGACAGCCGCGGCAACCCCACCGTCGAGGTGGACGTCACGCTGGAGGACGGCAGCCTGGGCCGCGCCGCGGTGCCCTCGGGCGCCTCGACCGGCGCGCATGAGGCGGTGGAGCGGCGCGACGGCGATGCCGACCGCTATGGCGGCAAGGGGGTGCAGGGGGCGGTCGCGGCCGTCAACGGCGAGATCGCCGAGGCGCTGATCGGCGAGGATGCGACCGAGCAGGTCGCCATCGACGAGCTGATGATCGAGCTCGACGGCACGGCGAACAAGTCCCGCCTCGGCGCCAACGCCATCCTCGGCGTCTCGCTGGCCGTCGCCAAGGCCGCGGCCGAGGCCTCGGGCCAGCCGCTCTGGCGCTATGTGGGGGGCACCTCGGCGCGCATGCTGCCGGTGCCGATGATGAACATCCTCAACGGCGGGCAGCACGCCGACAACCCCATCGACATCCAGGAATTCATGATCATGCCGGTGGCGGCCGAGACCATGGCCGATGCCGTCCGGGTCGGTGCCGAGGTCTTCCACACGCTCAAGCGGGGCCTGTCCGAGGCCGGCCACAACACCAATGTCGGCGACGAGGGCGGCTTCGCGCCGGGCCTCAGCTCTGCCCGCGAAGCATTGGACTTCATTCTGAAATCCATCGAGCGCGCCGGCTACGCCCCGGGCGAGGACATTCTCATCGCGCTCGACTGCGCCGCCACCGAATACTATCGCGACGGCCGCTATGTGCTGGACGGCGAGGGGATCGAGCTGGGGACCGACGAGAACGTGGACTATCTCGCCGCGCTGGTGGCCGACTATCCCATCGCCTCCATCGAGGACGGCTGCGCCGAGGACGACTGGGACGGCTGGGCGGCGCTGACCGAGGCGCTGGGCGGGCGCGTGCAGCTGGTGGGCGACGATCTCTTCGTCACCAATCCCGAGCGGCTTTCGGAAGGTATCGCAAGGGGTTGCGCGAACTCCCTGCTGGTCAAGGTGAACCAGATCGGCACCCTGACCGAGACGCTTGCCGCGGTCGAGATGGCGCACCGCTCGGGCTATACCTGCGTGATGTCCCACCGCTCGGGCGAGACCGAGGATGCGACCATCGCCGACCTCGCGGTGGCCACCAACTGCGGCCAGATCAAGACCGGCTCGCTCGCCCGTTCGGACCGGCTCGCGAAATACAACCAGCTCATCCGCATCGAGGAGGCGCTGGGCGCCGCCGGCCGCTATGCCGGTCGCGCCGTCCTGCGGCTGGCCTGACGCCCGCAGGCGCCGCGAAAAGCGGCAGGGGCGGCGCCCGGCGCCCCCGCCACCCCCGATGCCGCATTGCAGCATGGACCCGGACCGCTAGGATGCCGCCATGACCGCCGAGGGAATCATCTCCGTCCTGGGCCTCGCCCCGCACCCCGAGGGGGGCTGGTACCGCCAGACCTGGGCGGCCGAGGCGGCCGATGGCGGCCGGCCCGCCGGCACCGCCATCCTGTTCCTGCTCAAGGGCAATGAACGCAGCCACTGGCACCGGGTCGACGCCACCGAGATCTGGCATTTCCACGCCGGCGCGCCGCTGGAGCTGTCGATGGCCCCCCATGACGAAGGCCCGGCGATGCCGCACCGCCTCGGCCCCGACGTGCTCTCCGGCGAGATGCCGCAGCTCATCGTCCCGGCCCGCTACTGGCAGGCCGCCACCAGCCTCGGCGGCTGGACGCTGGTGAGCTGCACCGTCTCGCCCGGCTTCCATTTCGACGGCTTCGAGCTCGCCCCCCCCGGCTTCGACATCCCGCGCTGAGGTCGTTTCGGGGCCGAGGTCGTTTCCGGGCGCCGCGGTGCCGCGGACCGGCTGTCCGCCCCGGCCCGGCGGGATATCTGATGGGAGACAGCATCCGAGGCCGCCCATGCCCCCCTCCGACGTTCAGGTGATCTTCACGCCCTCGGGCAAGCGGGGCCGGGTACCGGCGGGCACCACGGTGCTGGCGGCGGCGCGGCGGCTGGGGGTGGACCTCGACTCGGTCTGCGGCGGCCGCGGCATCTGCTCGAAATGCCAGGTCGCGCCGCAACCGGGCGCGCACCCCAAGCACGGCATCACCGTGACGCCCGAGGCGCTCGGCCCCTGGACCGCGGTCGAGGAACGCTATCGGCAGAAACGCGGCCTGGCCGAGGGCCGGCGCCTCGGCTGCCAGGCCTGCCTCACGGCCGATGCCGTCATCGACGTCCCGCCCGAGAGCCAGCTCCACCGCCAGGTCGTGCGCAAGGCCGCCAGCCTCAGGCCCATGGTCATGGACCCCGCCACGAGGCTGAGGCTGGTCGAGGTCGCGGAACCCGACATGCACGAACCCACCGGCGACTTCGAGCGCCTCGCCCGTGCGCTGGAGGATCAGTGGCAGATCAGGGGCCTGCAAGCCGACCTTCCCATCCTGCGCGAGCTTCAGCCCACGCTGCGCCGCGGCCAGTGGCAGGTCACCGCCGCCATCCACCAGAGCCACCGCGACACCGCCCCCCGGCTGGTCGGCCTCTGGCCCGGGCTCCATGAGGGCGGGCTCCACGGCCTCGCCATCGACCTCGGCTCCACCACCATCGCGGCGCATCTGACCGACCTCGCGGACGGCCGCGTCCTCGCCTCGGGCGGGGTGATGAACCCGCAGATCCGCTTCGGCGAGGATCTGATGAGCCGCGTCTCCCACGCCATGATGACCCCCGGCGGCGCCGCCGAGATGACGGCCGCCGTGCGCGCGGCGCTGAACGACCTCGCCCGCGACCTCGCGCAGGAGGCCGGCATCGACCGAGGCACGCTCATCGAGGCGGTGGTCGTCTGCAACCCGGTGATGCACCATCTCTTCCTCGGCATCGACCCGGTGGAGCTCGGCCAGGCCCCCTTCGCGCTCGCCACCTCCAACGCCATCGAGGCGCCGGCCCGCGACGCCGGCCTCACCGCGCTGGCCCCGGCCGCGCGGCTCTACCTGCTGCCCTGCATCGCCGGCCATGTCGGCGCCGACGCCGCCGCCGTGGCCCTGAGCGAGGCGCCCGAGACCTCCGACGACCTCGTCCTCATCGTCGATGTCGGCACCAACGCCGAGATCCTGCTGGGCAACCGCACCCGCGTCCTCGCCTGCTCCTCGCCCACCGGCCCGGCCTTCGAGGGGGCGCAGATCTCGGCCGGCCAGCGCGCCGCCCCCGGCGCCATCGAGCGCGTCCGCATCGACCCTGTGACAAAGGAGCCGCGGTTCCAGGTCATCGGCTGCGAGCTCTGGTCCGACGACCCGGCCTTTCCGCCCGACCTCCCCGTCACCGGCATCTGCGGCTCGGGCATCATCGAGGCGGTGGCCGAGATGCGCATGGCCGGCCTCGTCGATGCCTCGGGCCTGATCGGCTCGGCCGAGCAGACCGGCAGCCCCCGCTGCCTCCCCGAGGGGCGCACCCACAGCTACCTCCTGCACGCCCCCGGCGGCGACGCCCCCGCCATCGCCGTGACGCAAGGAGACATCCGCGCGATCCAGCTCGCGAAATCCGCCCTCTATGCCGGCGCGCGGCTCCTGATGGACGAAATCGGGGTCGAGGCGGTGGACCGCGTTGTGCTGGCCGGCGCCTTCGGGGCCCACATCTCGCCCAAACACGCGATGGTGCTGGGCATGATCCCCGACGTGGCGCTGGACCGCGTCACCTCGGCCGGCAACGCCGCCGGCACCGGCGCCCGCATGGCGCTCTGCTCCCGCGAGGCACGCGCGCGGATCGAGGCCACGGTGAGGCGCATCCACAAGGTCGAGACGGCCATCGAGCCCCGCTTCCAGGAGCATTTCGTGGCCGCCAACGCGCTGCCGCACGCCACCGCCCCCTTCGCCGGCCTGCGCGCCACCGTCCCCCTGCCCGAACCCGCCTTCAACCGCACCGACAGCGGGTCGGGACGGCGCCGGCGCCGCACACCCGCATAGCGCGGGGCGAACCCGCGTCCTTTCATCTTTCCGAAAATATCCTCGGGGGGTGCGGGGGGCAGACGGCCCCCCGCTCCGACGCTGCCACAAGCTCCCCGGTGCAGCCCTCAGCCCGCCACCGAGGCCGCGTGGATCGCGTCGATGGCCTCGGCCAGCGCCGCGTTGAACTCGGCATCCGACTGCTGCGCCGACAGCCCCTCGGTCAGCGCCCGCGAAAAGCTCGCGATCACGCCCGCGTTCTGGGCCAGCATCCGGTTCGCCTCGTCGCGCGCATAGCCGCCCGACAGCGCCACCACCCGCATCACCCGCGGATGCTCCACCAGCGGCGTGTAGAAGCCCGCCTCCGTGGGCAGCGTCAGTTTCAGCATCACCTCGCGCCCCTCGGGCAGGGCATCGAGCCGGCGCAGGATCTCGCTGCGCAGGATCGCCTCGGCCTCGGCCTTGTCGGCGATGGAGATGGTGACCTCCGGCTCGATGATCGGCACCAGCCCCTTGTCCAGCACCGCATTCCCGAGATCGAACTGCTGGTCCACCACCGCCGCGATGCCGGTGGCATTGGCGGCGTTGATCACCGAGCGCTCCTTGGTGCCGAAGATCCCCTTCGCGACGGCGCGGTCCAGGAGCGCGTCGAGGCCCGGGATCGGCTTCATCAGCTGCACGCCGTCGGCCTCGGCCTCCAGCCCCTTGTCGATCTTGAGAAACGGCACCACGCGCCGATCCTCCCACAGGAACTGCGCCGAGGGCTTGCCCCCGATCTCGCGGTCCATGGTCTGCTCGAACAGGATCGCGCCGATGACCTTGTCGCCGGCAAAGGCCGGCGCGGTGGCGATGCGCGAGCGCATGGCGTGGATCAGGTCGAACATCTCGGCCTCGGACGCCCAGGCGCCCTCCTCGATGCCATAGAGGCGCAGCGCCTTGGGCGTGGAACCGCCCGACTGGTCCAGCGCGGCGATGAAGCCCTGACCGCGGGTCATCTGGTCTCTCTGAAGGTCCTTCGACATGTCCGCTCCGTTCTGCATCCGGGGATTTGCCGCCGCTTCTAGGGCCAAGCCCCTCCGGGTGCAATTGTTGTGACGCCAACGGGGCCGGATCGCCCCACGGGACGCTTTCCCGCGTTGCCGCCGCCACCCGGCTGGTCTATCCCCCGACCCGGGGCATCCCAGCGGGAGACGGGCGCATGCGGGGGCGGACGGCGACGGCGGTGGTTCTGACCGGCCTGCTCCTCGCTGTCGTCTGGCTCCTCGCCGGCGCCGCCCGCGCCGACACCCCCGCCCCCGCAGAGGTCAGCGCCGCACGGCCCGAGAGCCTCGTCGCCGTGCTCGAGGGCGCAGGCTTCGCGGCCCGGCTGGGCCGCACCCGCCGGGGCGATCCGCTGATCCACGCCACGACCCCCGGCGCGCTGCCGTTCCAGATCCGCTTCTACGGCTGCCGCGGCGGCGAGGCCTGCGTGTCGGTGCAGCTCGTCGCCCTCTTCGCCGCCCGCGGCGTCCCGCTCGAGACCCTGAACCGCTGGAACGCCGCCATGCGCTTCGGCCGTGTGCACGCGACCGAGGGGGGCCAGCCGGTCCTCAGCCTCGACATCGGCTTCGCCCCCGCAGGCCTCACCGCGGCGCAGATGAGCGCACAGCTCGTCCTGTGGGAGCGCCTGATGGAGGGCATGCTCGGCCTCCTCGCCGAGGACTGACCCCACGCCCCCACACTCTCCCCCTTCATCTTTCCTCAAATATCCTCGGGGGGAGTCCCCGCAGGGGACGGGGGGCGGAAAGCCCCCCCTGCGACGCCTCCGCCAGGCGCCGCCATCAGCCCCGCAGCACCGCCACACCGGGCAGCTCGCGCCCCTCCATCCACTCCAGGAACGCCCCCCCGGCCGTCGAGACATACGAGAACCGCTCCACCACCCCGGCCGCGCGCAGCGCGGCCACCGTGTCGCCGCCCCCCGCCACCGACACCAGCGTGCCGGCATCGGTCAGCGCCGCCGCGGCCTCGGCCGCCGCCCGGGTGCCGGCATCGAAGGGCGCGATCTCGAAGGCGCCCAGCGGCCCGTTCCAGATCACCGTCCGGCACTGCGCGAACAGCGCCGTCAGCGCCGCCACCGTGGCCGCCCCGGCATCGAGGATCATCGCATCCGCCGGGCAGGCCTCCACCGCCACCGTCTCGGCCTCGGCCCCGGCGCGCAACTCCCGCGCGACCACGACATCCGTGGGCAGATGCACAGAACAGCCCGCCCGCTCCGCCGCCGCCAGGATCGTCCGCGCCGTCTCGGCCATCTCGTGCTCGCACAGGGATTTGCCCACCTCATGGCCCTGCGCCGCGAGAAAGGTGTTGGCCATGCCGCCGCCGATCACCAGATGGTCGACCTTCTCCACCAGATGCTCGAGCAGCGCGATCTTGGTCGAGACCTTGGCGCCCCCCACCACCGCCGCCACCGGGCGCTGCGGCGCTCCCAGCGCGGCCTCCAGCGCCTTCAGCTCGGCCTCCATCAGCCGCCCGGCACAGGAGGGCAGCAGCCGCGCCACCCCCTCGGTCGAGGCATGCGCCCGGTGCGCGGCCGAGAACGCATCGTTGACATAGAGATCGCCCAGCGCCGCCAGCGCGGCGGCAAAGGCGGCGTCGTTCGTCTCCTCCCCGGCGTGAAAGCGGGTGTTCTCCAGGAGCAGCACCTCGCCCGGGGCCATGTCGGCCACCGCCCGCTTGGCCGGGGCGCCGATGCAATCCTCGGCCAGACCCACCGGCGCCCCCAGCGCCTCCGACAGGGCCGGGCGCACCACCTCCAGCGACATCTCCGCCACGCGCTGCCCCTTCGGCCGGCCGAAATGCGCCAGCAGCACCGCCTTGCCCCCCGCCCCCGCGATATGCCGGATGGTCGGCAGCACCGCTGCGATCCGGGTCGTGTCGGTCACGCGGCCGTCCTGCACCGGGACGTTGATGTCCACCCGCACCAGCGCCACCTTGCCGGCGAAGTCGAAATCGTCGAGCGTCTTCCAGCCCATCCGTGGCCTCCTGTCCGAGGGTTCGCGCTGTTGTCTCCGCTCCCGCCCCGGGCGTCAACCGCTCACGTCCCTGCAAGGGGCGCGCGAGGGGGCACGGTCGGGGCGGGGCTTTCCCTCGGCCCCGCGGCCCCCTAGGGTGCGCAGCGAAACGCCAGACGCAGGAGGGCCGCATGGCCGAGATCAAGGACCCCGAGAACACCATCCTGATGGAGCTGAAGGACGGCACCGTCGTCATCGAGCTGATGGCCGACATCGCCCCCAAGCACGCCGAGCGCATGAAGGAACTCGCCCGCGCCGGCGCCTATGACAACGTGGTCTTCCACCGCGTGATCGAGGGCTTCATGGCCCAGACCGGCGATGTCGCCAACGGCAACACCGAGCGCGACTACAACGCCCGACGCTGCGGCACCGGGGGCTCCGAGCTGCCCGACCTGCCGGCCGAGTTCAGCCGCATCCCCCACGACCGCGGCACCCTGGGCGCGGCGCGGTCCTCGAACCCCAACAGCGCCAACTCGCAGTTCTTCATCAACTTCACCGACAATCACTTCCTGAACGGGCAGTACACGGTCTATGGCCGGGTGATCTCGGGGATGGAGCATGTCGACGCGATCACCCGCGGCGAGCCGCCGGCGAACCCCGACCGCATGCTCAGCGTCAAGGTGGCCGCCGATGTCGCGTGAGCGGGCTCTCTTCGCAGGGCTCTTCGCGCTGGGCTTCGCGATCCTCGGCGGGCTCTATGTGTCTTCCACCAACGGGGTCTCGGCGCAGTCGGCCAACGAGCCGGTCGACACCGGCGGGCCCTACATGGTGATCGAGGTGGCCGCCGGCGCGGGCGGCGGCGCGTCGGGCGCCATCGTGGTGGACCTGCGCGACGATGTGGCGCCGCAGCATGCCGCGCGGCTGATCGAGCTGGCCGAGGCCGGGGCCTATGACGGCGTGGTGTTTCACCGGGTGATCGAGGGCTTCATGGCGCAGACCGGGGATGTGCGTTTCGGCCGGCACGGGGGGGACCTCTCGCGCGCGGGCATGGGCGGGTCCGAGGGGCCCAACCTGCCGGCCGAGTTCTCGCGCCTGCCCTTCGACCGCGGCGTGGTCGGCATGGCGCGCTCGCAGGACCCGAACAGCGCCAACTCGCAGTTCTTCATCATGTTCGCGCCGGCGCCGCATCTCGACGGGCAATACACCGTGGTGGGCCGCGTCGTCTCGGGCATGGAGGTGGTCGACGCCATCACCCGCGGCGATCCCCGCCGCAACGGCACGGTGGCCGAGCCCGACCGGATGGAGCGGGTGACGATCCGCCGCTGAGGCCTCAGGCCGGCGCCGGCGCCGGGTCGGGGCGGCTGAGCTGCCCGCCGCCGACCGGCGCCGCAACCCCCGTGGTGCCCGGCGCCGAGGTCGGCATGCCGCGCACCACCCGCACGGCAAGGTGGGCAAACGCCTGTGCCTCCAGCATGTCGCCGTCGAGGCCCGCGGCCTCGACCGGCGCCACATCGCAGGGCAGCCGGTCTGCGAGGAGGCGCATCAGCGTCGCGTTGTGCCGGCCCCCGCCGGTGACCAGCACGCGCTCGGGCGGCGCGGGCAGATGCGCAAGGCCGGCCGCCACGCAGGCCGCCACGAACCCGGCGGCCGTGGCCAGCGCATCGGCGTCCGACAGCCCCTCCAGCGCCGGCAGGAGGGCCGGAAAATCCCCCCGGTCCAGCGACTTGGGCGGCACGCGGTGGAGATAGGGGGCATCGATGAGCCGCGCGATCAGCGCCTCGTCCGCCCGCCCCTCGGCCGCCAGCGCCCCGCCGGTGTCGCGGTCCACCCCGCGCCGCGCCTCCATCAGATCGTTCAGCGGGGCATTGGCGGGCCCGGTGTCGAAGGCGATCAGCGCGCCGGGGTCCTCGGGCCGCGCCGCCGCCGGATCGACCCAGGTGAGGTTGCCCACCCCGCCGAGGTTGAGGAAGGCGACCGGCCCCTCCGCCCCGATCCGCTGCGCGCAGGCGAAGTGGTAAAACGGCGCGAGCGGCGCCCCCTGCCCGCCCAGCGCCACATCCGCGCTGCGGAAATCCCACACCACCGGCGCGCCCAGCGCCTGCGACAGCCGATGCCCGCAGCCGGCCTGATGCGTGCCGCGCCCGCCCGGCTCATGCGCCAGCGTCTGCCCGTGAAAGCCCACCAGCGTGCCCGCCGGCGCCTCGGCCAGCAGCCCGGCGAGCAGCTCGGCATGCGCGGCCTCCACCACCGCGGCCGCCTCCGCCACCCCCGGCTCGCCCGGCCAGCGGCCGAGAGCGGCCCGCAGCACCTCCCGTTCGTCCTCGGAATAGGGGCGGTACGCCGAAGGCCCGACATCATGCATCCGCAGCCCGTCGGTCAGCAGCATCGCCGCATCCACCCCGTCGAGCGAGGTGCCCGACATCGCCCCCAGCGCCCAGACCGGCCCCGTCTCGCGCCCCTCGCGTCGCCCGCGCATGGCCTTTCCCTCGCCCCGCCGCCCCGCTATAGCACCGGGCGCCAGCATGGACGAGGCCGCGATGACCTACCACCCGAAATCCGAGTTCCTGCGCGTGCTCACCGCCCGCGGCTATGTCGCCGACTGCACCGACCTGCAGGATCTGGACGCGGCGCTGATCGCGGGCGTGGTGCCGGCCTATATCGGCTATGACGCCACGGCGCCCTCGCTGCATGTGGGGCATCTGTTGAACATCATGATGCTGCGCGCGCTGCAGAAGACGGGGCACAAGCCGATCGTGCTGATGGGGGGCGGGACCACCAAGGTGGGCGATCCGTCGTTCCGCTCGGAGGAGCGGCCGCTGCTGGGCCCGGAACAGATCGCGGCCAACATCGCCGGGATGAAGCAGGTCTTCGCGCGGTATCTCAGCTTCGGCGAGGGGCCGACCGATGCGATCCTGCTGGACAACGCCGAGTGGCTGGACGGGCTGAACTATCTCGAGTTCCTGCGCGACATCGGCCGGCATTTCAGCGTCAACCGGATGCTGTCGTTCGAGAGCGTGAAGTCGCGGCTGGACCGGGAACAATCGCTCAGTTTCCTCGAATTCAACTACATGATCCTGCAGGCCTATGATTTTCTGGAGCTGTACCGCCGCCACGGCTGTCTGTTGCAGATGGGCGGGTCGGACCAGTGGGGCAACATCGTCAATGGCGTGGACCTGACGCGCCGGGTGGTGGAGGCCGAGGTGTTCGGGCTGACCTCGCCGCTCTTGACCACCTCGGACGGGCGCAAGATGGGCAAGTCTGCCTCGGGCGCGGTGTGGCTGAATGCCGAGATGCTGTCGCCCTACGAATTCTGGCAGTTCTGGCGCAACACCACCGACGCGGATGTCGGGCGCTTCCTCAGGCTCTATACCGAGCTGCCGCTGGAGGAGTGCGACCGGCTCGGCACGCTGGAGGGAGCAGAGATCAACGCCGCCAAGATCCGGCTGGCGAACGAGGTGACGACGCTGCTGCACGGGGCGGAGGCGGCGACGGCGGCCGAGGCCACCGCCCGCGAGGTGTTCGAGCGCGGCGGGGTGGGCGAGGAGCTGCCCACCCTGCAACTGAGCGCCGGCGAGATCGCGGACGGCATCGCGTTGGCGCAGCTCTTTCTGCGGGCGGGGCTGGCGAAATCGGGCAAGGAGGCGAAGCGGCTGATCGCCGAAGGCGGGGCGCGGCTGGACGATGCGCCGGTGAGCGACCCGGGGCAGATGGTCACGGCGGCGCAGCTGCCGCTGAAGCTGACCGCGGGGCGGAAACGTCACGCGCGCGTGGTGCTGGAGGGCTGAGGCGGCCGCAAGGGGGGCCTGACCGGAGGGCGGCGCCCGGGGCCGGCGTGGGAGGGGGGCTCTCGAGCCCCCCGTCTCCCTGCGGGAGACCCCCCCGAGGATATTTCTGGAAAGATGAAAGGGGGGCCGCCGGGGGGCTCGTGCGGTCGTGCGGGGGGCTATGGCTGCGCCGGGGCGGCTTCGCCATGGGCGCCGGCGGCCAGCGCGGCCACGAAGGCGAGGACTTCGGGGACGGGGCGGCCCTCGCCGATGCGCTGCACGATGGCCGAGCCGACGACGCAGCCGTCGGCCACCCCGGCGATCTCGGCGGCGGCCTCCGGCGTGGTGATGCCGAAGCCGACCACCACCGGCAGGCCGGCGGCGGCGCGGATGCGGGCGACGTCGGGCGCCACCGCGGCCGCCTGCGCCTGTGCCGCGCCGGTGATGCCGGTGATCGAGACGTAATAGACGAAGCCCGAGGTGTTGCGCACCACCGCGGGCAGGCGGGCGTCGTCGGTGGTGGGGGTGGCGAGGCGGATGAAGTTGATCCCGCGCGCCCGTGCCGGCAGGCAGAGCTCGGCGTCCTCTTCGGGGGGGAGGTCGACGACGATCAGCCCGTCGACCCCGGCCGCCACCGCGGCATCGAGGAAGGCCTCGACCCCCATGGCATGGATGGGGTTGTAGTAGCCCATCAGCACGATCGGGGTGCTGTCGTCGCCCTCGCGGAACCGGCGCACCATGTCGAGGGTCTTGCGCAGGGTCTGCCCGGCCGCGAGCGCGCGCTGGCCGGCACGCTGGATGGTGGGACCGTCGGCCATCGGGTCGGTGAAGGGCACGCCGAGCTCGATGACGTCGACGCCGGCGGCCGGCAGCCCCTGCATCAGGGCGAAGGACGTCGCGGGGTCGGGATCGCCCGCCATGATGTAGCTGACGAAGGCCTTCTTTCCCTCGGCCCCGAGCCGCGCGAAGGTGGTGTCGATCCTGTTCATGGCGTCCCCGCTTGCTGCGGCACAGGCTTTGCACGGCGAGGGCGGCAAGATCAACGCCCCTGAGCGACGCCAGGGGCCGGGGTGGCCGCCGATCGCGGGGCGCGGTTGCGCCGTGGTCCCGGGCAAGGCGGGGAGGTGGCGTCCGAGGGAGAGATCGTGCCGCCCCGGCGCCGGGGGCGATCGCGGGCGCGGCCGGACGGGCGCCGGGGCGCGTCGCCCGGGAGCGTGCCGACGGCGGCGCGGCCCCGGGGGGCGGCGGGATCAGCCCAGGGGGCGGGCGAGATAGCGCACCAGCTTGCCGGGGATCGGCACCCCCTGCCCGACCTCGCGAAAGCCCAGCGCGGCATGGAAGGCGTCCGACGCCGGGTTGGGCGGCACGCGGTTGACCTCGCAGACGAGGAGGCGGAGGCCTCGGGCGCGCGCGGCCGCGGCGAAATCGGCGTAGAGCGCGCGCGCCACGCCACGCTCCTGCGCCCAGGGCGCGATCACCACCCGGTCGACATAGGCGAAGCGGTCCATCCGGCCGCGGAACCAGGCGAAGTTCGGGCTGTCGTGGCCCGCCTCGGCGTCGAAGCCGACGAGGAAGCCCGCGACGCGGCCGTCCGGGGCGAGACGCGCCTCGGCAAAGGCGGCCCGCGCGATCAGCACGCCGAGGCGCGCGGCATCGAGCGGGGCGGTGAGCTCCTCGACCGCCTCGTTCAGCACCAGCACCTCGGCCAGCACCTCCTCGCCCGCCTCGGCCAGTCGCACCCGCCGCGTCTCGATCGCCGTCTCCACGCTTGACCTCTCCCCCGCCCCTCCCCTAGATGCGCGCGGTTTTTATGCGCGCCTTTTCCCGGCCGGCGCAAGGAGTTCCGCCATGGGTTTCCGAATGGGCATCGTCGGTCTGCCGAATGTCGGCAAGTCGACCCTCTTCAACGCGCTGACCCGCACGGCGGCGGCGCAGGCGGCGAATTTCCCGTTCTGCACCATCGAGCCGAATGTCGGCGAGGTGGCGGTGCCGGATCCGCGGCTGGACCGGCTGGCGGAGCTGGGCCGGTCGAAGCAGGTGATCCCGGCGCGGATGACATTCGTCGACATCGCGGGGCTGGTCCGCGGGGCCTCCAGGGGCGAGGGGCTGGGCAACCAGTTTCTCGCCAACATCCGCGAGGTCGACGCCATCGCCCATGTGCTGCGCTGTTTCGAGGACGGCGACGTGACCCATGTGGAGGGGCGGATCGACCCCATCGCCGATGCCGAGACCATCGAGACCGAGCTGATGATCGCCGACATCGAGTCGGTGGAGAAGCGCCTGGCGGGGCTGACGCGCAAGCTGCGCGGGGGCGAGGCCGAGGCCGTGGTGCAGGACCGGCTGTTGCGCGCGGCGCTGGCGGCGCTGGAGGCGGGGCGGCCGGCGCGGACGGTGACGGTGGCCGAGGACGACCGCAAGGCCTGGCGGATGCTGCAGCTGCTGACGGCGAAGCCGGTCCTCTACGTCTGCAATGTCGAGGAGGCCTCGGCGGCCACCGGCAATGGGCAGTCGGCGCGGGTGGCGGAGATGGCGGCGCGCGAGGGCGCGGGGGTGGTGGTGATCTCGGCCCGGATCGAGGAGGAGCTGGCGCAGCTGCCGCCCGAGGAGGCGGCCGAGTTCCTGACCGAGATGGGGCTGGAGGAGCCGGGCCTGTCGCGGCTCATTCGGGCGGGCTATGCGCTGTTGGGGCTGCGCACCTATTTCACCGTGGGGCCGAAGGAGGCGCGCGCCTGGACCATTCCTGCGGGCACGCTGGCGCCGCAGGCCGCGGGCGTGATCCACGGCGATTTCGAGCGCGGATTCATCCGGGCCGAGACCATCGCCTATGACGATTTCGTCGGGCTGGGGGGCGAGCAGCCGGCGAAGGAGGCCGGGCGGATGCGCGTCGAGGGCAAGGGCTACGAGGTCGCCGACGGCGACGTGCTGCATTTTCTGTTCAACGCGTGAGCGGGCGGCGAGGTCGGCGCCGTCGGGGGCATCGAGCCCCCTCGGCGCCGGCGCCGCGGTGCGGCGCGGGCCCGGAGGGCATGCGGGGCGCTGGCTGCGACCGGGCTGGTTTGCTGGGGAGGCGGTTGACGGGCAGGAGTGCCCGTCAACGCGCCATATCGAGCGTCCGGGCGAGTCGCGCCCGCGTCAAGGACGCGCAGCGCGCGCCGGCTTCGCCGGTGGCCGGCACGCCGGCCATCCTTGACCCGGGCCCGACTCACCCGGATCAGAGGTCGGGCGGGGCGCCGCCGGCGAAGCGGTTCTCGGCCTGATAGTCGCACGGCGCCTCCTGCATCTCCAGATGCAGCCGGGGGCCGGTGTAGGGGTGGGCGCGGGCCAGCGCCTCGTCGATCTCGATGCCCAGCCCGGGCGCCTCGGGGGGCGTGACGAAGCCGCCCTCGACCCGGATCGCGCCACCGATGAGGGCGGCGTGGAAGGGGGTCTCGATGGTCTCGGCCATCAACAGGTTCGGGACGGTGGTTGCGAGCTGGATGTTGGCCGCCCACTCCACCGGGCCGGCATAGAGATGCGGCGCGAGCTGGGCGCCGAAGCTCTCGGCCAGGGCGGCGATCTTGCGCCCCTCCCACAGGCCGCCGGCGCGGCCCAGCGCCGGTTGCAGGATCGCCGCCGCGCCGGCGCGCAGGACGGCGGCGAACTCGGCCCGGGTGGTCAGCCGCTCGCCCGCGGCCACGGGGATGCGCACGGCCCGCGCGACCTCGGCCATGGCGGCGGGGTCATCGGGCGGCACCGGCTCTTCGAACCAGAGCGGGCGGAAGGGCTCCAGCGCCTGGCCGAGGCGGATGGCGCCCGCGGGCGTGAACTGACCATGCGTGCCGAAGAGGATGTCGGCGCCATCGCCCACCGCCTCGCGGATCGCGGCGCAGAAGGCGACGGAGCGGGAGATGTCGCGCAGGGCCGGCTGGTGCCCGCCGCGGATCGTATAGGGCCCGGCCGGGTCGGTCTTGACCGCCGTGTAGCCCTGACGGGCGAGCCGGAGCGCGGCGCGGGCGTTGGCCTCGGGGTCGGTCCAGAAGGCGTCGATGTCGTCGCCCTCGCCCGGGTAGAGATAGGAATAGGCGCGGATGCGCTCGTTCATCCGCCCGCCCATCAGCGCCCAGACCGGGCGGTCGCGGGCCTTGCCCAGAATGTCCCAACAGGCGATCTCCAGCCCCGAGAACGCCCCCATCACCGTGGGATCGGGCCGCTGGGTGAAGCCCGAGGAATAGACCCGGCGGAACATCCGCTCGACGTTCTCGGGGCTCTCGCCCTCCATGTGGCGGGCGAAGACGTCCTCGATCACCGCGGTCATCGCCCGGGGGCCCACGGCGGCGGCATAGACCTCGCCCCAGCCGTGGATGCCGCAGGCGGTGGCGAGCCTGACGAGGATCCAGTAGCGCCCGCCCCAGCCGGGCGCCGGCGGGGCCGTGACAATCACCTCCAGATCGGCGAGCTTCATCGTCATCCCCCCTCGCCGGAGACGGCCATGGACATCCGGCTTCTCGGCCCCGAGCATACCGACCTCGTGCTGGCTGTCGAGCCGGGGCTCTTCGACCACCCGCCGGACCCGGCGCAGACCCGCGCCTTTCTGGCGAGCCCGCTGACCGAGCTCGCGATGGCCTTCGACGCCGGGCGCGCGGTCGCCTTCGCCTCGGGCACGGTGCTGCTGCACCCCGACAAGCCGCCGGCGATGTTCGTCAACGAGGTCGGCACGCGCGCGAGCCACCTCCGGCGCGGCTTCGCCACGGCGGTGCTGCGGGCCCTGATCGCGCGGGCGCGGGCGCGCGGCTGCAAGGGCGTCTGGCTGGGCACCGAGCCGGACAACGCCCCGGCATGCGCGCTCTATCGCCGGCTCGGGGGCGAGGAGCTCGCCCTTGTCGGCTTCGGCTGGGACGGCGCGTTCGGTGGCTGAGCCTCAGCGCCCGAGCAGGATGACGTTGCGCCGGGCCGCCCCGGCCCGCGTGTCGGCGATGGCCGCGTTGATCTCCTCCAGCCGCCAGCGGCCCGAGATCAGCTCCTCGAGCTTCAGCCGGCCCTGCCGCCAGAGGTCGATCATCCAGGGGATGTCGCGGGCGAGCACCACATCGCCCATCTTCGAGCCGACCATCCCCTGCCCCAGCGCCGCCAGCACCACCGGCTCATAGCTGGCCATGGCGCCCGAATGCGGCATGCCCACCATCACCATCCGCCCCTGCGGCGCGAGATAGCGCGGCGCCTTGTCATAGGCCGGGATCGCGCCCACGGTGACGAACACCGCATCCGCCAGCCGCCCGCCCGCCGCCGCCTGCGCCGCGCGCCAGGGCTTCGGCTCGCCCGCGAGCACCCCGTCGGTGGCGCCGAAGGCCCGCGCCGCCTCCAGCTTCTCGGCGCTGAGGTCGACCGCGATGACCCGTGCGGCGCCCGCCAGCCGCGCGCCCTGGATCGCGTTCAGCCCGACGCCGCCGGCGCCGATCACCACCACCACCTCGCCCGGGCGGACACGGGCGGTGTTCACCGCCGCGCCAACCCCCGTGACCACCCCGCAGGCCAGCAGACAGGCCGCCTCCATCGGCATGTCGTCGGGCAGCGCGGCGAGCTGCGAGGCATGCACCACGACGCGCTCGGCGAAGGCGCCGCAGGCCATGGCGGCCTTGAGCGGGCCACCCTCGGCCGTGCTCAGGGGCGGCGCGAGCCCGAGGTCGGTGGGGCAGTAGACCGGCGCGCCCCCGCTGCAGGTGCCGCAGCCGCCGCAGGACCGGATCAGCGTCACCAGCGCCGCCTGCCCCTCGCGCCAGCCGGTGACCCCGGGACCGACGGCGGCGATTCGGCCGGCCGCCTCATGGCCATAGACCGCCGGCAGGTCGCCGCCCCAGGCCCCGTCGGCATAGCTGATGTCCGAATGGCAGACCGCGACGGCCTCCAGCGCGACCTCGACCTCGCCGGGGCCGGGCGGGCGCAGCCGCACCTCCTCCACCACCAGCGGCTCGCCAAAGCCATGACAGACCGCGGCCCGTATCCTGCGCATGATGCCCTCCCCTCGCCCGGCCCCGCAGGCCGAGGCCGCCCCAGTCATCGCCCGGCCGTCGCGTCTTGGCAATGCCCGCGGCGGCGCCACGGGACCACGCGACGCACACCGCCGCCGCAGAGGCCCCGACGGCGCAAGCACGGCGCCGGGTCCCGGACCGGACCGGGGCCGCCGCCAGCGGCCTGCCCGATCAGCCTGCCGCCAGATCGCCCGGCCCGCGGGTCTCCTCGTCGCTGCCCTGCCGGCCATGCTCGCCTGCCCCGCTCGCAGGCGCCGGGTCCGCGCCCATCTTGGCGATCTGCTCCCAGATGGTGTCGAGCAGGGTCTCGCGGCTGAAGGGCTTGCCGACGCAGCCATCGAAGCCGGCCTCGCGATAGGCGTCGACCTGGTGCGGCATCGCATTCGCCGTGACCGCGATCGCTGGCAACCGCGGGCGCCCGTCCCGCGCCTCGGCCGCGCGGATCTCGCGCACGAGGGCGACCCCGTCGAGCCCCGGCATGTTGATGTCGAAGAGCCCGATGTCGAAATCCCCCTCCCGCCACGCCGCCAGCGCCTCGGTCCCGTCGGTCGCAAGCGTGCACTCGGCCCCGAGCCGGCCCAGCATCAGCGACAGGATCTTCCGGTTCGCCGCCGTGTCGTCGGCCGCCAGGATCCGCAACCCTGAGAGCGGCGCTGCGGGCGCGGCATCGGCGCCGGCGACCGCCGCGGCGGGGACCTCGGCCGGGACGGGCAGGCTCACCCGCACCGTCGTGCCCTGGCCCGGAACGCTGTCGAGCGTGATCTCGCCCGCCATCAGGCGCACCAGCTGCCGGCAGATCGAGAGCCCCAGCCCGCTGCCGCCGTGGGTGCGGCCGAGACGGGTGTCGAGATGGACGAAATTCTCGAAGATGCGGACATGGTTCTCGCGGGCGATGCCGACGCCGGTGTCCGCCACCTCCAGCACCAGCCGCACCGGCGAGACGGCACGGGCCCGGAGCACCACCGCCCCCGCCCGCGTGAACTTGACCGCGTTGGCGGTGAGATGGTGCAGGATCTGCAGGATCCGCCGCTCGTCGCCCAGCCGCGGCACATCGAGCGCGCCGTGCCCCTCGCAGCTCAGGCGCAGACCCTTCTCCTCGGCATCGGCGCGGTGCAGGCGCGCGACCTTCTCCAGCAGCTCGCGCGGCAGGAAGCGCTGCCGCTCCAGCGACATGCGGCCGTTGTCGAGCCGCGCCAGATCGATCACGTCGCTCAGCACGGCGTCGAGCCGGCGGCCGGCGCCGTCGATCTCGGCCACGATGCTGCGCTCGACCTCATCCGTGACCATCGGCGCCAACAGCTCGACATTGCCGAGAATCGCGGTGAGCGGGGTGCGCAGCTCGTGGCTGACGGTGGCGAGGAAATCGGACTTGGCCCGGCTCGCGAATTCCGCCTGCTCCTTGGCGCGCACGATCTCGGTCACGTCGGCCCCGACGCCGCGATAGCCGGCAAAGCTGCCGTCCGGGGCGAAGAACGGCGTGCCGCTGATCCGCATGACCGCATCGCGCCCGGCCGCGGCGGGGGCGCGAAAGGTGAACCCCTCGATCCGCTCCAGCGACAGGATCCGGCGCAGGAGCTCGTCCCAGTCGCCGAGGCCGGCATAGCTCGGGTGCTCGGCCAGGTCCTGCAGCCGCCGGCCGATCACATCCTCGCGCCGCAGGCCGACGATGCGCTCCACCGGCTCGCTGAGAAAGCTCCAGCGCAGCTCGGCGTCGAACTCCCAGAACCAGGTGTCGCTGACGGCGGCGATGACGGCGAGGCGGTCGTTCATCCGTTGCAGCCCGTCCTGCGCCTCGATCCGGTCGCTGACGTCGATCTGCGTGGCGACGAGAAAGTCGGCCTGCGCCCCCTCGCCCGGGACGGCATCGAGATCGAGCTGGTTCCAGAACAGGGTCCCGTCCTTGCGGCGGTTGCGCAACAGGAAATGGCCGCGCCGCCGCTCGGCCACGGCAGCGCGCAGGCGCATCCGCTCCGGACCGTCGGGGGGGTCGGCGGCGAGCAGCCGGCAGTTCTGGAAAAGGACCTCGTCGCGGCTGTAGCCGGTGAGGGCGGCGAACGCCGGGTTGACATAGATCAGCGGCGCATCCTCGCCGCGGGCATCGGAGATCGAGATGCTGGCCGAGGACCCCTCGATCACGGCGGCCAGCAGCCCCTGCCGTTCCGCGAGCACGAGCCGGTCCAGCGCGCTGCCGGCCAGATCCGCGATCCGGGCCAGAAGCCGCAGGCAGGTCGGGCCGAAGGCCATCCGCCGCGCCGAGAGGCACAGGATGGCCGCATCGGGCGCGCCGTGCAGCGCGATCGGGGCGGCGATGAGGCTGCTGTACGCGGCATAGCAGGGATGGCCGGCGAACAGTCCGCTGGCCTCCAGGTCGGCGATGCGGCGCTGCCGGGTCGTCAGGGTGGCCAGCGCGACCGACCCCGTGCCGGCAAGGGCGGGGTCGGTGGTGTGCTCGACGATGCACTCCTCGGCCCGGCGGCGGCGGCGCAGGATCAGCGCGGCATCGGCGTCGAGGCTGCGCCGCACCGAGGCCAGGAGCGCGTCCAGCGCCGCGCGCGGGCCGTCGCTGTGGGTCATCGCCGAGAGGGCGCCAAGCACCGCGGCGTTCTCGCGCAGCGCCCGTGCCTCGCGCTGGCGCAGGCGCTCGAGCTCGAGGAGGGCCTCGCGCAGCGCCTCGCCCTGTCGCAGGGCCTCCGGCTCGGAAACGCTGTCGGGCACCCTCGGGCCTCCCTCTGGCGCGCAGTGACGGGCGCCTTCGCGGCGCAGCTCAGGACCGGGCGAAGACGACCGCCGAGATCATCAGGTTCCCGTGGCAATTGTGCCCGGCGATGGTGTGCCCCTGTTCGCCGAAGGTGAAGCCGGCGAGGAAGGGGGCGCCCTCGAGCGCCGCGTCGAGCTGCTGCGCGACGTTGCCCATGGCATCCTGCATCGCCAGCATGGAGCCGCCGCAGAAGATGATCAGGGCGCCGGCCACGTCGCAGGGGGCGATGTCGGCGGTCTCCATCGCCAGGGTGGCGGTGCGCGCGGCGCGGGCGGTCAGGCTCTCGGGGCTGCCGGCCATCAGGTACAGCCGGTCGCCCACGGCCACATCCGCAAAGAGCGTGAGCGATCCGTCGGCCTCGGCCTGGGCGGGGTGGAGCAGCAGGTGGAAGGGGATCTCGGCCACCGTGCCGTCGGGACGCCCGAGCGGCGACCAGGTGCTGGCCGACAGGACCGACACCGCGCCGTCGGCCGGCCCCTGCACGACCTTCCCGCCGGTCCACGCATCGAAGACCTCGCGCGCGGGGCGGCCGTCGAGCTCGGCCAGGTGGCGCCCGGCGCCGGCGGTGACCGTGGCGGCCGGCCCGGCCGGGGCGTATCCCGACTGGAACGCATGCCCGACCCGGCCGGAGGGGAACAGGACGCTGACGACGAGGCCGTCGGTCAGCCGCGCGGTGGCGTCGAAGACCGACCAGCGGCCGGTCACGTCGTCGTCGGCCGCGGAGCCGCCGAAGACGGGGGTTTCCTCGCCCACGGCGGCGTTGATGCCGTCGAGCAGACGTTCCTCCCGGCCCGGCACGGCGCTGAACCAGACGAGGTCGGGCGCCTCGCCCGGCCGGCCGGCGGCGGCGCAGGCCGCAGCGACCGCGGCGCGCGCGGCCTCGGCCGGATCGTCGCCGAGGCGGGCCGCGACGGTGGCGTAATCGCCGGCCTCGTCCCACAGGGCCAGCGCGCCGACGGCACCGCCCGGGCCGATTCGCGCCCCCGCATTGGTCATCGCCCCGAGGCAGGAGGTGGCGCCGTGGACGGGCGTGTCGGGAAAGGCCGCGGCGACCGCCCGGCGCAGGGCGTCGACATCGACGCCGACCGAAGCCTGGAGACACAGCCAGTCGGGTGCACGCTCGCCCCGCGCCTCAAGCTCTGCCGCGAGCTGGGCGGCAAGCTCCGCCGCGCCGCTGCCGTCGCAGATGATCTGAAGTAGTCGCATGCCCGTCCTCGCCTGACCGTCCTCGCCACACCGTCGGAAAGGGCGCGCCCCGCGGCCGATGCCGCCGCCGACAGCCCTGCACCGAACCATGGCGCCAACAGGTTACTGCCCCGTTAGCCTCGGAGCGTCTTCGGGCGCTGCCTTGCCGGAAGGGGCACGGAGAGGGGAAAGGGGCGCGTGACCCGGGGGGCCCGCGCCGCCGGGCGGACGGGAGTCGTTGCCGGCGAATCGACGACAGCGAATCGGGGGCGCCGGTTCAGAGGGCGTCCGCGATCAGCGCCTCGGTGTTCGCCTGCGTCATCGGCACCGGGTTTCCGCCGGCGCTGGGATCCTCCAGCGCCATCGCCGCCAGCTCGGGGACACGCCCGCGCGGGACGCCCAGCGCCGACAGCCCCTCGGGGATGCCGAGCCCCGCGTTCAGCCCCAGCGCGAAGTCGTAGAACCCGTCGAAGCCGCCCGCGAGCCCCAGATAGGCCGCCGCCCGCGCCAGACGCGCCTCCACCGCCGGGCGGTTCATCCGCAGCACCGCCGGCATCACCACCGCGTTGGTGGTGCCGTGATGCGTGCCCCAGATCGCGCCCACCGGATGGCTGACGGCATGGATCGCGCCCAGCCCCTTCTGGAACGCCACCGCGCCCATGGCCGCCGCCGCCATCATCTGCGCCCGCGCCTCGATGTCGGTGCCGTCGGCGAAGGCGCGCGGCAGGTACTCCTTGACCAGCCGCATCCCCTCCAGCGCGATGCCCGCGCTCATGGGGTGGAAATGCGGCGAGCAATAGGCCTCGAGGCAATGGGCGAAGGCGTCCATGCCGGTGCCGGCGGTGATGGGCGGCGGCATGCCCACGGTCAGCTCGGCATCGCAGATCACCACCGTGGGCAGGACCCGCGGGTGGAAGATGATCTTCTTCACATGCGTCTCGGAATTGGTGATGACGCTCGCGCGCCCCACCTCCGAGCCGGTGCCGGCGGTGGTGGGCACCGCCACGATGGGGGCGATGCCGGCGGGGTCGGCCCGGGTCCACCAGTCGCCGATGTCCTCGAAATCCCACAGGGGCCGGGTCTGGCCCGACATGAAGGCGATCATCTTGGCCAGATCGAGCCCCGAGCCGCCGCCAAAGGCGATGACCCCGTCATGCCCGCCGTCGCGATAGACCGCGAGCCCGGCGGCGAGGTTCCGCTCGGAGGGGTTCGGCTCGACCTCGGCGAAGATGGCGCGGCCGAGGCCCGCCTCCTCCATCAGCCCGAGCATGCGCGCGGTGATGGGCAGATGCGCGAGCCCCCGGTCGGTCACCAGCAGCGGCCGGGCGATGCCGGCCTGCGCGCAGGCCTCGCCGATCTCGGCCACGCGGCCGGCGCCGAAGCGGATGGCGGTGGGATAGGACCAGTTCGCGCGGAGGGTTTCGCGCAGGGTCTCGGGGCTCATGCCTTGGCTTTCCTCAGATGATAGGATTTCGGGCGGGTCAGGTTGTGATAGCCGATCACCGACAGCGCGCCGCCGCGGCCGGTGTCCTTGCAGCCGGTCCAGCACAGCGCAGGGTCGAGGTAATCGGCGCGGTTCTGGAACACCGTGCCGGTCTCGATGCGCGCCCCGATGGCCTCGGCGCGGTCGGCATCCGACGTCCAGACGCTGGCGGTCAGGCCATAGGCGCAGTCGTTCATCAAGGCGACGGCCTCGTCGTCGCCCGCAACCGGCATGATGCCGACGACGGGGCCGAAGCTCTCGTCCCGCATCACCCGCATGGCATGGGTGACCTCCGTCAGCACCTGCGGGGTCAGATAGGTGCCGCCGTCATCGGCCGCGGCGAGGGGGATATGGGCGACGGCGCCATCGGCCACCGCCTCGGCGATCTGGGCGCGGACCTCGTCGGCAAAGCGGCGGTTGGCCATCGGCCCGAGGGTGGTCTCCTCGTCCAGCGGGTTGCCCAGACGCAGCCCCTTCGCCCAGGCCACGGCCTTGCCGACGAAATCCTCGTAGAGGCTCTCGTGCACATAGATCCGCTCGATCCCGCAGCAGCACTGCCCGGCGTTGTACATCGCGCCGTCCATCAGCACGTCGACGGCCCAGTCGAGGTCGGCATCCTCGGCCACATAGCCCGGATCCTTGCCCCCCAGCTCCAGCCCGAGGGGGGTGAAGGTGCCCGCCGCGGCCTGCTCCATCGCGCGCCCGCCCGCCACCGAGCCGGTGAAGTTGACGAAGCCGAAACTGCGGGCCGCGATCAGCCGCGTGGTGGTGGCATGGTCGAGAAAGACGTTGACCAGCACCTCCTCGGGCACGCCGGCCTCGTGGAAGGCCCGCACGATGCGCTCGCCCGCGAGCAGCGTCTGGGTGGCATGCTTCAGCACCACCGCATTGCCCGCGATCAGCGCCGGCGCCACGGTGTTGATGGCGGTGAGGTACGGATAGTTCCAGGGCGCCACCACCAGCACCACGCCATGCGGCTCGCGCAGGATCTGGCGGCGGAACTGCGCGCTGTCCTCGATCACCAGGGGCGCGAGCGCCGCCTCGGCGATGTCGCCCATATGGGCCACGCGCTCGTTCACGCCCCCGAACTCGCCGCCGAAGCGGACCGGGCGGCCCATCATCCAGGCGAGCTCGGGCACGATCTCCGGGGTCATAGCCCCCAGCCGCGCGGTGCCGGCGCGCACCAGCGCGATCCGCTCGGCCAGCGGGCGCGCGGCCCAGGCGCCTTGCGCCGCGCGGGCCCGGGCGACGGCGGCCTCGGCGGCCTCGGGCGCCAGCACCGGACGTTCGGCATAGACCGAGCCGTCGATGGGCGAGATGCATTTCAGCGTGGTGGTCATGGTCCCTCTCCGCAGGCCGGGCAGGCCGCGCGTGGCCGCCCCGCCGCTCCGCCTACGCCCGCTCGAAGCCGCGTGCAATCTCCCAGTCGGTGACCACGCGGTCGTATTCCTCGAGTTCCCAGCGCGCGGCGCGCACGTAATGCTCCACCACCCCGTCGCCAAAGGCCGCCCGCAGCATCGCCGAGCCCTCCAGCCGGTCGGCCGCCGCCCCCAGCGTGCCCGGAATATGGGGAATATCCGCCTCATAGGCGTCGCCCGCAAACGGCGCCTCCAGCGCGAGGCCCTGCTCGATGCCGCTGATCCCCGCCGCGATCAGCGCGGCCATGGCCAGATAGGGGTTCAGGTCCGACCCGCCGATCCGGCACTCGATCCGCACGGCCCGCGTGCCCTCGCCGCAGAGCCGGAACCCGGCGGTGCGGTTGTCCACCGACCAGCAGATCCGGGTCGGCGCAAAGGTGCCGCGCTGGAACCGCTTGTAGGAGTTGACGTAAGGCGCCAGGAAACACGTGATCTCGGGGGCATGCGCGATCAGCCCGGCGGTATAGCTGCGCATCAGCTCCGACATCGCATGCGGCCGCGCCGGGTCGAAGAACGCCGGCTGGTCGTCCAGCGTCCACAGCGACTGGTGCACATGCGCCGAGGACCCGACCCGCGCGTGGTTCCACTTGGCCAGAAAGGTCAGGCCCCGCCCCCGGCTCCAGGCGATCTCCTTGCAGGCGTTCTTGACCAGCGCATGGTTGTCCGCCGCATCCAGCGCATCCGAATAGCGGATGTTGATCTCCTCCTGCCCGGCATCGGCCTCGCCCTTGGAGTTCTCCACCGGCACGCCCGCCCCGAAGAGGCCGTTGCGGATCGCCCGCATCACATCCTCCTCCTTGGTGGTCTGGAAGATGTGATAATCCTCGTTGTAGCCCGAAATGGGCTCCATGCCGCGGTAGCCGTCCTTCCTCAGCGCCTCATAGCTCTTCTCGAACAGATAGAACTCGAGCTCCGTCGCCATCATCGCCCGGAACCCCATCGCCTCCAGCCGCGCGACCTGACCCTTCAGCAGCGCGCGGGGCGAATGCGGCACCTCGGCATGGTGGTGATGGTCGAGGATGTCGCACAGCACCATCGCCGTCCCCTCGAGCCAGGGAATGCGGCGCAGCGTGCCGAGGTCGGGCTTCATGACATAGTCGCCATACCCCGCCGCCCAGCTGGTCGAGGCATAGCCGGGCACGGTGTACATCTCCATGTCCGTCGCCAGCAGGTAGTTGCAGCAATGCGTCTCTTCCCAGGCGCGATCGACGAAATGCTGGGCGTGAAAGCGCTTGCCCATCAGCCGGCCCTGCATGTCCACGGCGCAGGCCAGCACGGTGTCGATGGCGCCGCTCGCGACGGCGTCCTGAAGCTCGGCGAAACTCAGGTTTCCGGGCATGTCTGCCTCTCTCTCCTCCGGCGCCCGGCCACGGGCCGACAGCGCATCCTGTCCCTCGGGAGGGCCCACTCCGCCCCCCTCTTTCATCTTTCCGAAAATATCCTCGGGGGGGTGTGGGGGGGCAGAAAGCCCCCCCGCGTCCGACGCCCGCGCGCCGTCTCAGGTATAGCGATAGGGCCGCCCGGCCTCGTCCATCGCGGCGTTGTAGTCCTTGAAGATCTGCACCACCTGCGCCTCGACATCGCCCTCGGCCGCGATCTCGTCCCAGAAGACGCGGGCGGCCTGCTCGACCGTGGCCCAGTCCTCGTCGGGGATCGAGGTCAGCTCCAGCTTGTCGCCCTGGGTCCGCAGCCGCGCCTCGCCGGCCCAGTACCAGTGCTGGCGGTAGTAATGGCTCTGCTCGAAGCACACCCGCATCAGTTCCCGCAGATCCTCGGGCAGCTCGTTCCAGCGGTCCATGTTGGCAAAGAAATGCCCGATCCAGGCGCCCGAGATGTTGTTGGTCAGGAAATAGCCGGTGATGTCGGCCCAGCCCACCTCATAGGCCTCGGTGATGCCGCACCAGGCCACGCCGTCGATCTCGCGGGTCTGCAGCGCGATCTCCACATCCTCCCACGGCACGGTCACCGGCACCACGCCGAACTGCGCCAGGAACCGCCCGGCGGTGGGGAAGGTGAACACCCGCTTGCCGCGCAGATCGTCCAGCGAGCGGATCGGCGAGGAGGTGATGAAGTGGCACGGGTCCCAGGCGCCTGCCGAGATGTGCTTGACCCCGCGGGCGGAATACTCGGCGTCCCAGATCTCGTTCAGCCCCCAGTCCTCGAACAGCGCCGGCACGTCGAGCGAATAGCGCGAGGCGAAGGGGAAATACCCGCCGAACACCGTCACCGCCGTGGGCGACATCATCGAGTCGTCATCCGACTGCACCGCGTCGATGGTACCCCGCGCCATGGCCTGAAAGAGCTCCTCGGTCGGCACCAGCTGGTCGGCATAGAAGAGGTCGATCTGCATCCGGTCGCCGGCGATCCTGTTGAACGCCTCGATGGCCGGCAGCGCCACCTGCGCGCCCAGCGCGGCCCCGGCATAGGTCTGCAGCCGCCAGCGGATGGTCGATTGCGCATGCACGGCAGGCGCCGCCAGGGTGGTCGCCGCGGCGCCCAGCGCGCCGGTGGTGAGGAACTTGCGCCGCGTGGGGTGGATGATGGGCATGGGGTCAGTCTCCTCTGTTGGGTCTCGTTATCGGCCGAGCACGACGCCCGGCAGCCACAGCGCGATCTGCGGAAAGATCATCACCAGCGCCAGCGCGCAGATCATGACGCCGATGAACGGGATGATCGAGCGGTAAATGTCCGCGAGCGTCACCTCGGGCGGCGCCATCGCCCGCATCAGGAACAGGTTGTAGCCGAAGGGCGGGGTCATGTAGGCGATCTGGCAGGTGATGGTGTAGAGCACCCCGTACCACACCAGATCGAACCCCAGCGCCGCCACCAGCGGGATGTAGAGCGGCGCCACGATCACCAGCATCGCGGTGTCGTCCAGAAACGTGCCCATCAGCAGATAGGTGAGCTGCATCAGGATCAGCACGCCCCAGGGGCCGAGGCCCAGATCCTCGAGGAACAGCGACCGCAGCGCATCGACCGCCCGCAGCCCGTCGAACACCGCGCCGAAGGTCAGCGCCGCCAGGATGATCCACAGGAACATGCAGGAGACCGCGAGCGTCTTGCGGGTGGCGTTCTCGAACACCTCGCGGGTCATGCGACCCTTGGCGATGGCCGCCAGCGTCGCCGCCAGCGCCCCGATCACCGAGCTTTCCACCAGCCGCGTGTAGCCCAGCACGAAGGGCACCATCATCACCGCAAAGATCGCGAGCGGCAGCAGCCCCGCCAGCAGCAGCCGGTATTTCTCGGCCCGCGGGATCGCCGCGCGCTCCTCCGCGCCCATCGCCGGGCCGAGGGCAGGGTTCAGCCGGCAGCGCAGCCAGATATAGGCCACGAACATCCCCGCCATCATCAGCCCCGGCAGGATGCCGGCAAGCCACAGCTGCGTCACCGGCTGGCGGGCGATCATGGCATAGAGCACCATCACCACCGAGGGCGGCACGAGGATGCCGAGGCTCGATCCCGCCTGGATCACCCCCGTCACCATCCGCTTGTCATAGCCCCGGCGCAGAAGCTCGGGCAGCGCGATGGTCGCCCCGATGGCCATGCCCGCGACGGAAAGCCCGTTCATCGCCGAGATCAGCACCATCAACAGGATGGTCCCGATCGCGAGCCCCCCCGGCACGGGGCCGAACCAGACATGGAACATGCGGTAAAGGTCATCGGCCAGCCGGCTCTCGCTCAGCACATAGCCCATGAAGATGAACATCGGCAGCGTCAGCAGCGGAAACCAGCTCATCACCCGCATGGTCTGGGCAAAGGCGAGGTCATAGCCCCCCCGGTCGCCCCAGAGCCACAGCGCCGACACCACGGCGACGAAGCCGATGATGCCGAACATCCGCTGCCCGGTCATCAGCATGACCAGCATCGAGCCGAACATCAGCACCGCGATCATGTCCGTGGGCATCAGCCGACTCCCCCGTCGCTGGCCCCGCCCGACCGGGTGCCGACCACGCCGCGGCCCCGCGGCGGCGGCATCTCGCGGCCCAGCACCGTCGCCATGTCCCGGATCAGGATGGTCGAGACCTGCAGGATCATCAGCACGATTCCCACCACCATCACCGCCTTGATGGGCCACATGTAGGGCCGCCACAGCCCCCGCCGCCGCTCGCCCACGTCGATGGAGTAGAGCGTGCTCTCGATCCCGCCCCACAGCAGCACGCCGAGATAGACCACCAGCGCGAGGATCGTGACGCAGTCCACCGCCGCGCGGGTGCGGTCGGACCAGCGCGAATAGAACACGTCCATCCGCACCGCCGAGCCCATCTGCAGCGCATAGGCCCCGCCCAGCATGAAATAGCCCAGCAGGATGAACTGGGCCATCTCGTCGGTCCAGATCTGCGGCGCCCCCTGCGCGCGGGCGAGCGCCCCCCACATCAGCACCGCCATCAGCGCAAAGACCGCATACATCGCCAGCCGGCCGACGCGATAGTTCAGCGCCTCGACGCCGCGCACCCAGGCCACCAGCCATCGCGGCATCGCCCGGCCCTCATGCTCTCCCGACCTCACGCGGCGGGCCTCCGCCCGCGGCACGCATCCGACCGCCTCGCCATGCCGTGACCCATCCCCCGGTTTTTCGCCGACCTCATCAGGGCACCGCGCCGCTGTCAATCGCCCGTCCGCCGGCACAGCGCCCGCAGCCCCGGGGGCGCCCGCCGCAGCGGCAGGCAAGGCGCGCCCCGCCCCGCACCGCGTCGCGCTTTTGCCGCGATGCCGAATCGCGACACGGCCGAACCGTTGCCCGCGCGGCGACAGTGCCCCGCGCGCGGGCCGCACCACCCCCGGAAACCGGCCAGATCAGGGCAGAGTGCGGAAAGAATTTGACGAAACGGTGTGGTTTACGCGATGTATACTCTCGTCAGTGCTTCTGGGAATTGGCCTCTTGCGTGGGCCGGTCGCTCGGAGGGCGGCTCTCCGTGCGGACCCTCTGCCGCACCGTTGGGGAGCCGCCCTTTTCCGTTCCGCCCCCCCCGTCCGGCCGCCCCCGCCCGCCTCAGGCCTGACGCGCCAGCCGCTCTTCCAGCACGTCGAAGGGCACGCCGGGCACCTCCTTGGCGCAGCGGATCACCAGCGAGGTCTTCACGCTGGCCACGTTGTCAGCCGCCGTCAGCTCCTCGGTCAGGAAGCGCTGAAAGGTCGAGAGATCGGGCGAGACGCATTTCAGGATGAAGTCGATCTCGCCGTTCAGCATGTGGCACTCGCGCACCAGCGGCCAGGCGCGGCAGCGGTTCTCGAAGGCGGTGAGGTCGGCCTCGGCCTGGCTGTGCAGCCCGACCATGGCGAAGACCTGCACCTCGAAGCCCAGCGCGCGCGAGTCGACATCGGCATGATAGCCGCGGATGAAGCCCTGTTCCTCGAGCGTGCGGACCCGGCGCAGGCAGGGCGGCGCCGAGATCCCGACACGGCGGGCAAGCTCGACGTTGGTCATGCGCCCGTCGGCCTGAAGCTCGGCGAGGATCTTGCGGTCGATCGGGTCGAGACGGGAACCGGGCATGGGCCCTCCGGTGAGCTGTGCGCCGCTGGGCCGGCATGGCCCGCGCGGCAAGGACGCCCGCCTTGTAGGCCGAGCGCGCAAACGGCGCAACAATGTTTCACCAAGGCGCAATTTCACGCAACCGCCCCACCCCGGCCGCCCTTGCGTTCGCGCCCGCCGCACCGCAGGACAGGGGCAGCCGCTTGCAATCTGCCGCCCGGCAGACATATGCAACCAGCGAGATATGAGAGGAGGCCGCCATGGCCGAGACGAAAGCGACACGGGTCCTGATCATCGGCTCGGGGCCGGCGGGCTACACCGCGGCGGTCTATGCCGCCCGCGCGATGCTGGCGCCGGTGCTGGTGCAGGGCATCCAGCCGGGCGGGCAGCTCACCATCACCACCGAGGTCGAGAACTGGCCCGGCGACAGCACCGTGCAGGGCCCCGAGCTGATGGTCCGGATGGAGGAACACGCCCGCGCCATGGGCACCGAGATCGTCTCGGACCACATCACCGCGCTGGACCTCGGGCAGCGGCCCTTTGTCGCCACCGGCGATTCGGGCACCACCTACACCGCCGAGGCGCTGATCCTCGCCACCGGGGCGCAGGCGCGCTGGCTCGGCCTGCCGTCCGAGGAGGCGTTCAAGGGCTTCGGCGTCTCGGCCTGCGCCACCTGCGACGGCTTCTTCTATCGCGGCCGCGAGGTGGTGGTGATCGGCGGCGGCAACACCGCGGTGGAGGAGGCGCTGTTCCTGACCAACTTCGCCAGCAAGGTCACGCTGATCCACCGCCGCGACTCCTTGCGCGCCGAGAAGATCATGCAGGAGCGCCTCTTTGCCCACCCCAAGGTCGCGGTCCTGTGGAACCACGTCCTCGACGAGATCGTCGGCGAGAGCGACCCGAAGGGCGTGACCGCGGTGCGGGTGCAGCACACCGGCACCGGCGCCAGGACCGAGATCCCCTGCGCCGGCGTCTTCGTCGCCATCGGCCACGACCCGGCCTCGTCGCTGGTGAAGGACCAGCTCCGGATGCGCGAGGGCGGCTATGTCTGGGTCGAGCCCGGCACCACCCGCACCTCGGTGCCCGGGGTCTTCGCCGCCGGCGACCTGACCGACGACCATTACCGCCAGGCGGTCACCTCGGCCGGCATGGGCTGCATGGCGGCGCTGGACGCCGAGAAGTTCCTCGCCGCCGCCGAGGCCGGGCGCGCCAGCGACGCCGCCTGACCCCCCGCGCCCGCCCCCCGGACGGGCGCCCCCGCCAACCGCGCCCGTCCCGGAGCGGGCGCCGGAGGGCGTTGCTGCATTGCAGCATTGCAGCCCGCGCAACCCTGCGGCGGCCGGCGCGTCTTGCGGCGGCGAGCCGCTGCGCGTAAGGCCCACGGCGTTCCGCCCGCGACCATCGTCGCCTGCCCGCCGCAACCGAAGAGATCCGTGCCATGCCCGTCAGCATTCCCAACACCGCCCCCATTCCCGAGCTCTACGTCGCCCATGAGAGCGCCCAGAAGCTCAAGGTCGAGGCGGGGCAGCTGCCGTCCTGGGACCTGACGCCGCGCCAGGTGTGCGACCTCGAGCTTCTGATGAACGGCGGCTTCAACCCGCTCAAGGGCTTCCTGTCCGAGGCCGACTACGACGGCGTGGTCGACCGCATGCGCCTCGCCGACGGCACGCTCTGGCCGATCCCCATCACGCTGGACGTCTCCGAGAAATTCGCCGGCACCATCGAGCCCGGGCAGGACATCGCGCTGCGCGACGCCGAGGGCGTGATCCTCGCCATCCTCTCGGTCACCGACAAATGGGTGCCGAACAAGGCCCATGAGGCCGAGCGCGTCTTCGGCGCCGACGACCTCGCCCACCCGGCGGTGAACTATCTGCACAACGTGGCGGGCCCGGTCTATCTGGGCGGGCCGATCACCGGCATCCAGCAGCCGATCCATTACGACTTCCGCGCCCGCCGCGACACCCCGAACGAGCTGCGCGCCTATTTCCGCAAGATGGGCTGGCGCCGCATCGTCGCCTTCCAGACCCGCAATCCGCTGCACCGCGCGCATCAGGAGCTGACCTTCCGCGCCGCCCGCGAGGCGCAGGCCAACCTCCTGATCCACCCCGTCGTGGGCATGACCAAGCCGGGCGACGTCGACCACTTCACCCGCGTGCGCTGCTACGAGGCGGTGCTCGACAAATACCCCGCCGCCACCACCCACCTCAGCCTCCTGAACCTGGCGATGCGCATGGCCGGCCCGCGCGAGGCCGTCTGGCACGGCATCATCCGGCGCAACCACGGCTGCACCCACATGATCGTCGGGCGCGACCACGCCGGGCCGGGCAAGAACTCCGCCGGCAAGGACTTCTACGACCCCTACGCCGCGCAGGAGCTGTTCCGCGAGTTCCACGCCGAGATCGGCATCGAGATGGTCGACTTCAAACAGATGGTCTACGTCCAGGAGCGCGCCCAGTACGAGCCCCGCGACGAGGTCGAGGAGGGCGCCACCATCCTCGACATCTCCGGCACCGAACTGCGCCGCCGCCTGCGCGAGGGGCTCGAGATCCCCGACTGGTTCAGCTTCCCCGAGGTGGTGCGCGAGCTGCGCCGCACCTCGCCGCCGCGGCACAAGCAGGGCTTCACGGTGTTCTTCACCGGCCTCTCCGGCTCGGGCAAATCCACCATCGCCAACGCGCTGATGGTCAAGCTGATGGAGATGGGCGGCCGGCCGGTGACGCTGCTCGACGGCGACGTGGTGCGCAAGCATCTCTCGTCCGAGCTCGGCTTCTCCAAGGAGCATCGCGACATCAACATCCGCCGCATCGGCTATGTCGCCTCCGAGATCACCAAGAACGGCGGCATCGCCATCTGCGCCCCCATCGCCCCCTACACCGCCACCCGCCGCGCCGTGCGCGAGATGGTCGAGGCCTACGGCGCCTTCGTCGAGGTCCATGTCGCCACCGCGCTCGAGGAATGCGAACGCCGCGACCGCAAGGGCCTCTACAAGCTCGCGCGCGAGGGCAAGATCAAGGAGTTCACCGGCATCTCCGACCCCTACGAGGAGCCCGCGAACCCCGAGCTGCGCGTCGCCACCGAGGGCGTGGACGTCGACTATTGCGCCCAGCAGGTGCTGCTCAAGCTCGAGAACATGGGCCTGATCGCCGCCTGATCCGGCCCCTCGCACCGGGCCTGATCCGGCGCCAGACACGGCGCCAGACACGGGGGGCGGGCGATCACCCGGCCCCCCTTCATCTTTCCAAAAAAATCCTCGGGGGGAACGCCCCGCAGGGGCGTGGGGGGCAGACAGCCCCCCTCCGTCCCCGAAATCATGCGCCCGCCCCGGGCCACGGGCGCCCCTCCGCTCGCCACCACAGCCCCCATCCAGCGACCAAACCGCCCCCCACCCCGGGGGGCGCTGGCGGCCGGGGGCCCGCCTGGGCTATGCTGGGGCGGACCGCAACTCTCGCAGGAGCGACGCCATGGCCGCCAGGACCGACAAGGACGACACCCCCGAGCCCACCCTCGAGGACCTCTCGCGCCAGATCGAGGCGCTGCGGGCCGACCTGACCGGGCTGGCCGAAACGCTGAAGGCGCTGGGGCTCGCGCAGACCCGCGCCGCCGCCGACGAGGTCCGCAGCCGCGCCGAAAACGCCCGCGCCGCCGGGGCGCAACAGGTCGAGGAGCTTCAGGCCCGGCTCGACGCGATGCTGGGCGAGGCCGACAAGCTCGCCCGCGACCGGCCCGTCACCGCCATGGGCATCGCCGCCGGCTTCGGCTTTCTCTTCGGCCTGCTGCTGGGCCGGAGATAGCCGGGTGTCCGCGCTCCGGCGTGTCCTCGCGCAGGCGGGGCTCCTGATGGCGGGGGGGCTGTTTCTGATCCTCGCCGCCCTCCTCGCCGCCCTGGCCGCATGGCTGCAGCTCGTGGCCCTCATGGGCGCGGTGCTCGCCTCGCTGATCGTGGCCGGGGGGTTCCTCTTCCTCGGGCTGATCCTCGTGCTGCTGTCGCAGCCCCGCCGCCGCCGCCGCGCCGAAGAGGCCGAGCGCGAGGCCGCCCTGCGCGACCTCTTCGCCGAGGCCGGCCTGCGGGTGCCCGACCGCGGCGAGCGCCCGCCCCTGATCGAGGCCTTCCTGTTCGGCCTGACGACGGCCCTCCGCCTCGGCCGCACCGGCCGCCGCTGACCCCCAGCCCTCCCGCCCGCGCGCCCCGGACGCGGGCCCTCCCGCATGGCCGCGCCGACCGGCGCCGCCCCCGCGCCAGGGCCCGCGCACCTGCCCCGATCCCGCCGCGCCTCCGCCCCCGCAGGGCTCTCCCGAGGTCGGACGCCGCCCGACCGACGGCAGCCGGCAACCCTGACCGCCACGCCGCGTCCGGCCGCGACGGGGCCGCCGGCGCCCGCCTTCCGGCTCTGGCCTTTCCCGGCCGGGCGGCCTAGCACAGGGCATCTGCGCAACGGAAGGGAGTCCATGTCGGCCGGGCCTGCCATATGCCGTGCGGAGGATCGCCCCGCTGCCCTCCCCCCCCTTCATCTTTCCTCAAATATCCTCGGGGGGAGTCGCCGAAGGCGACGGGGGGCAGACGGCCCCCCTGCACCGCCGGGGCCGGGAGCGCCCCCCGACACCCGCCGCCGGAGCGACGCCCCATGCATGTGATCGGCATCTACGCCGGGGCGCTCGCCTGCGGCGTGATCGGCGACTGGCTCCGGCTGCCGCTGCCCTGGCTGATCGGGGCGATGGTCTTCGCCACCGCGCTCCGGCTGATGGACCGGCCGGTGCGGGTGCCCTGGGTGACGCGGCCCGTCGGGCAGGTGCTGATCGCCGCCTCGGTGGGCCTGTCCTTCACCCCCGAGGCGGTGGCGGCGGTCCTGCAACTGGTGGGGCCGATGGTGGCGGCGGCGGTGCTGACGGTGGCGGCGGGCTTCGTGACGGCCATCGTGCTGGTGCGGCTCTCGGGCGTGGGCGCGATGCAGGCGGTGCTCGCCTCGGTGCCCATGGGCCCGGTCGAGGCCGCCAACCTCGCCGGCCGCCACGGCGTGCATCCGGCCCCCGTCGTCTTCGGCCAGACCCTGCGGATCGTGGCGCTGGTCCTCATCATCCCGCCGGTGCTGGTCGCCATGGACGGCTCCATCCGCGACCCCTCGCTGGTGCTGCGCGAAACCCCGTGGAGCCCCGGCGGCGCGCTCCTGCTCGTGATCTGCGCCGCCGGCGGCGGGTTCGTGGCGCGCAAGCTTGGGATCTCGAACCCCTTCTTCGTCGGCTCGCTGGCCGGGGCCGCGGGGGCGGCGGCCCTGACGCTGCCGGTGACCGCCCTGCCCTTTCCGCTCCTCGTCACGGCGCAGGTGTTCCTGGGCGTCTGGCTGGGCGCCGTCTTCGACCGCCGGATGCTGCGCGAGTCGGGCAGCTTCATCCCCGCGGCCTTTCTCTGCACCGGGCTGATGCTGGTGCTCTGCGCCGCGCTGGGGGTGGCGCTGGCATTTGTGACGGGGCTGTCCTGGGAGGTGATGATCCTCGCCACCGCCCCGGGCAGCGTCACCGAGATGGCGCTGACGGCCAAGATCCTGCAGGACGGGGTGGCGGTGGTGGTGGCGTTCCACCTCGTGCGCATCTTCCTGATCCTGCCCTTCGCGCCGCTGATCGCCCGGCTCGCGGCGCGGGTGTCGGGCCACCGCGCCCCGCCGGGCGACGGCGGCACGGGCTGAGCCCCCGTTGCCCGGCCCCGGCGGCTGCGCTAGCGTCGCGCCCGACAGGGGAGGAACGATGGCACAGCACCGGGCGGCGGGCGAGGCCCCCATCGAGGCGGCGCTGGAGACGGCGCTGGAGGCCCGGCGCGCCGGGCTGATCGCGCTGACGCAGGCGATGGTGCGCATCCCCACGCTGAACCCGCCGGGCCTGCACTATGGCGACTTCTGCGAGATGCTGCGCGCGCGGCTCGAAGGCGCGGGCTGGCAGGTCACGCTCCTGCGCGCCACCGGCGCCCCGGGCGATTCGGACAGCCACCCGCGCTGGAACCTCATCGCCCGGATCGAGGGCGCCCGCCCCGGCGAGACCGTCCATTTCAACAGCCACCACGACGTCGTCCCCGTGGGCGAGGGCTGGACCCGCGACCCCTTCGGCGCCGAACTGGCCCAGGGCCGCATCTGGGGCCGGGGGACCTGCGACATGAAGGGCGGCCTCGCCACCTCCATCTTCGCGGCCGAGGCCTTCCGCGAGGCCTGCCCCGATTTCGCCGGCGCCATCGAGGTCAGCTCGGTGGCCGACGAGGAATCGGGCGGCTTCGCCGGCGCCGCCTGGCTGGCCGGGCGCGGCTGGTTCGACCCCGCCCGCGTGCAGCACGTCATCATCCCCGAGCCGCTGCACAAGGACCGCGTCTGCCTCGGCCATCGCGGGGTCTGGTGGGCCGAGATCGTCACCCATGGCCGCATCGCCCATGGCTCGATGCCGTTCCTCGGCGACAGCGCCATCGCCCACATGGGCGAGGTGCTGCACGAGATCGAGACGGTGCTGAAGCCGGCGCTTGCCGCCCGCCGCACCGCCATGCCGGTGATCCCCGAGGGCGCCCGCGCCTCGACCCTGAACATCAACGCGATCCACGGCGGCGAGCCCCAGCAGGCGGCAGGCTACACCGGCCTGCCCACGCCTTGCGTCGCCGACCGCTGCCGCATCGTGCTCGACCGCCGCTTTCTGGCCGAGGAAAGCCTCGCCGACGTCAAGGCCGAGATCGCCGCGCTGATGGAGCGGGTGCGCGCCGGCCGCAACGGGTTCTCCTACGAGATCCGCGACCTGTTCGAGGTCCACCCCTCCATGACCGACCGCGCCGCGCCGGTGGTGCAGGCGGTGGCGGCCGGCATCGAGCGGGTGTTCGGCCGCCCGGCGGGCTTCGTCGCCTCGCCCGGCACCTATGACCAGAAGCATGTCGACCGCATCGGCGGGCTGAAGAACGTCATCGCCTACGGCCCGGGCGTGCTCGACCTCGCACACCAGCCCGACGAGTGGATCGGGGTCGATGACATGATGGACAGCGCGCGCGTGATGGGGCTTGCCTTGGCGGCCCTTCTGGACCGAAGCTGCGCCTCGGACAGGGGAGGGCCCGACACATGACACGGCATTTCACGCTCGTCGCCACCACGGTGCTGGCACTCGGCCTCGGCGCCGGCACAGGGGGGGCGCAGACCTCGATCAACCTCGGGATGGTGCTGGAGCCGCCGGGCCTCGACCCCACCGCGGGCGCCGCCGCCGCCATCCGCGAGGTCACCTATGCCAACATCTTCGAGGGGCTGACCCGCTTCGGCCCCGACGGCAGCGTGCTGCCGGCGCTGGCCCGCGACTGGGAGATCAGCGAGGACGGCACCGTCTATACCTTCCGCCTCGCCCAGGGCGTGACCTTTCACGACGGCGCGCCGATGACCGCGGCCGATGTGGTCTTCTCGCTCGACCGCGCGCGGGCCGAGGACTCGACCAACGCGCAGAAACAGCTCTTCGCCGGCATCGAGTCGGTCGAGGCCGTGGACGACCACACCGTCCGCGTCACGCTGATGCGCCCGGACGGCGCGTTCCTCTTCAACATGGCCTGGGGCGATGCGGTGATCCTGTCGCCCGAGAGCGCGGCCACCAACGCCACCAACCCCGTCGGCACCGGCCCCTTCCGCTTCGTCCGCTGGGTCCAGGGCGACCGGATCGAGCTGGAGCGCACCCCCGACTACTGGGGCGAGCCTGTGGCGCTGGAGCGCGCGACCTTCCGCTTCATCCCCGACCCCACCGCCGCCTTCGCCGCCATGATGGCCGGCGATGTCGATGCCTTCCCCAACTTCCCCGCCCCCGAGACGCTGGCGCAGTTCGAGGCCGACCCGCGCTTCACCGTCATCGTCGGCTCGACCGAGGGCGAGACCATCCTCGCGATGAACCACCGCAACCCGGTGCTGGCCGACATCCGCGTGCGCCAGGCCATCGCCCACGCCATCAACCGCCAGGACATCATCGACGGGGCGATGTTCGGCTTCGGCACGCCCATCGGGACGCATTTCGCCCCGCATCACCCCTTCTACGTCGACCTCACCGACCTCTCGCCGCACGACCCCGAGGCGGCGCGCGCGCTGCTGGCCGAGGCCGGGCAGGAGGGGCTGTCGCTCCGCCTCGCCCTGCCGCCCCCCGCCTATGCCCGCCGCGGCGGCGAGATCGTGGCCGCCCAGCTCCGCGACGTGGGCATCCAGACGCAGATCTCGAACGTCGAATGGGCGCAGTGGCTCGAACAGGTCTTTCGCGGCCACGACTTCGACCTGACCATCATCAGCCATACCGAGCCGATGGACATCAACATCTATGCCCGGCCCGAGTATTACTTCGGCTATGACAGCGCCGAATTCCAGGCGCTGATGGAGGAGATCACCGCCACCGCCGACCCCGAGGCGCGGGCCGAGCTCTATCAACGGGCGCAGCGCCACATCGCCGAGGATTTCGTCAACGCCTTCCTCTTCCAGCTGCCCAAGACCGGGGTGGCGAACGCCCGCATCGAGGGGCTGTGGGAGAACGCGCCGGTGCCCGCCAACGACCTGACCGCCGTGCGCTGGAGGGACTGAGCCGATGCAGGGCGGCATGGGGCTGGGCAGCCTGCTCGCGATCCTCGTGGTGGGCGGCATCGCCGGCTGGCTCGCCGCGCTGATCGTGCGCGGCGCCGGCCTCGGCGTGCTGACCAACATCGTCGTGGGGGTCATCGGCGCCTTCATCGCCGCGCTGGTGCTGCCCGCCATCGGCTTCGGCGTCGGCGGCGGGCTCCTCGCCTCGATCCTGCACGCCACCCTCGGCGCGGTGATCCTGCTGGTGCTGATCCGGCTGGTCAAACGCGCCTGAGCGCCCCCCCGGAGCGCCCCCGGAGGCACCATGCTGCGCCATATCGCCGAACGCCTCGTCTCGCTCGCCCTCAGCCTGATCGTGGCGAGCGTGGTGGTCTTTTCGGTGATCGAGCTGATCCCGGGCGACCCGGCGGCCTTCATGCTGGGGATGAACGCCTCGCCCGACACCGTGGCCGCGCTGCGCCGCGAACTGGGGCTCGAGGGCGACCCGCTGACGCGTTACCTCGCCTGGGCCGGCGGCATGCTGACGGGCGACTTCGGCATCTCCTATACCTATCGCGTGCCGGTGGCGCAGCTGGTGACCGACCGGCTGCAGGTCTCGCTGCCGCTGGCGACCTATGCGCTGGTGCTGTCGACGGCCATCGCCCTGCCGGTGGGCATGCTGGCCGCGGCGCGCCAGGGCAGCCTGACCGACATGTCGGTGATGGGCGCGACGCAGCTCGGCATCGCGGTGCCGAACTTCTGGTTCGCGATCCTGCTGGTGCTCGTGTTCTCGATCAAGCTGCGCTGGGTCGGCGCCGGCGGCTTTCCCGGCTGGGAGGCCGGGCTCTGGCGCGGGATCGGCGCGCTCACCCTGCCCGCCATCGCACTCGCGCTGCCGCAGGCCTCGATCATGGCCCGCGTGATGCGCTCGGCGGTGCTGGAGACCCTGGCCCAGGACTATATCCGCACCGCCCGCGCCAAGGGGCTCAGCCGCGCTCAGGCCGTGCGCCGCCACGCGCTCCGAAACGCGCTGATCCCGGTGCTGACCATCCTCGGGCTGCAATTCTCCTTCCTGCTCGCGGGCGCGATCATCATCGAGAACGTGTTCTTCCTGCCCGGCCTCGGCCGGCTGATCTTTCAGGGCATCACCCAGCGCGACCTCGTGGTGGTGGGCTCCGTGGTGATGCTGCTCGTCTTCGCGGTGATCCTCGTGAACTTCCTCGTCGACCTCGCCTATGCCCTCGCCGACCCCCGCCTGAGACGCCGCGCATGAGCCCCGCCCCCAACCGCCACCCGGGTGAGTCGCGCCCGGGTCAAGGATGGCCGGCGCGCCGGCCACCGCCGAAGGCGGCGCCGCAGGCGTCCCTGACGCGGGCGCGACCCGCCCGGACGCTCGAACAGGCCCCTGACGGGCAGCCCTGCCCGTCAGGGGCCTCGCCGGCAAATCCCCACCCCGCCCACGGCCCCGACGCCCGAACCCTCTCCGGCGGCTGCCGCGCGCCGGGGGGGGCGGAGCGGGGTGGGTGGGTGGGAGCTTCGCCCCCCCCGGCGCGCGGCAGCCGCCGTCCCGACGCATGAGGTCGCTGCCCCGCTCCCTCCTGATCGGCGGCGCGCTCGCGGGCGTCTTCTTCCTCGCCGCCGCGCTTTCCTTCGTCTGGACCCCGCACAGCGTCGACACCCTCGCCATCGCGTCCCGCCTGCAAGCCCCGTCCCCGGCGCACCCCCTCGGCACCGATCACCTCGGCCGCGACATCCTGTCGATGATCATGGTCGGCGCCCGCACCTCCATCGCCGTCGCCGTGGTCGCCGTGGGCATGGGCATCGCGCTCGGCGTCCCGCTCGGCCTGATCGCCGCCGCCCGCCGCGGCAGCCTGATCGACGAGGTCATCATGCGCGGCAACGACCTCGTCTTCGCCTTTCCCGCCCTCGTCATCGCCATCCTCATCACCGCCGTCTTCGGCCCCTCGGCGCTGAACGCCATCCTCGCCATCGGCATCTTCAACACCCCCGTCTTCGCCCGCGTCACCCGCGGCGCCGCCCTCTCGCTCTGGACGCTCGACTACATCCGCGCCGCCCGCGTCGCCGGCAAGGGCGCCGCCCGCATCTCGGTCGAGCACATCCTGCCCAACATCGCCAACCTCCTGATCGTGCAGGGCACCATCCAGTTCAGCCTGGGCATCCTCGCCGAGGCCGGCCTCTCCTATCTGGGCCTCGGCGCGCAGCCCCCCACCCCCTCCTGGGGCCGCATGCTGGCCGATGCGCAGACCATGGTCGCGCTCGCCCCGCACATGGCGCTCTTTCCCGGCCTCGCCATCGTGCTCACCGTGCTGGGGCTGAACCTGATGGGCGACGGGCTGCGCGACCTGCTCGATCCGCGACTGAGGCGCGCGCGATGAGCCTCCTTGCCGTCGACGACCTCTCGCTCGCCATCCACGGCACCCCCATCCTGGAGCGCGTCTCGCTCGCGCTCGCCCCGGGCCAGACCCTCGGCGTCGTGGGCGAATCCGGCTCGGGCAAGTCGCTGACCGCGATGGCCGTCATGGGCCTCCTGCCCGCCGGCGCCCGAACCTCCGGCGCCATCCGCTTCGACGGCCGCGACCTCCTCGCCCTGCCCGAGCCCGAGATGTGCCGCATCCGCGGCGCCCGCATCGGCATGATCTTTCAGGAGCCGATGACGGCGCTGAACCCGGTGCAGACCATCGGCGACCAGGTCGCCGAAACCCTCGTCATCCACGGCGCCGCCCTGCGCCATGAGGCCGCCCGCATCGCCGCCGACCGCCTCGCCCGCGTCGGCCTGCCGCCCGACCGCTTCCCCCTCTCCCGCTACCCGCACGAGCTCTCCGGCGGCCAGCGACAGCGGGTCTGCATCGCCATGGCCGTCGCGCTCCGCCCCGCCCTCCTGATCGCCGACGAGCCCACCACCGCCCTCGACGTCACCACCCAGGCGCAGATCCTCGCGCTCCTGAAATCGCTCGTCACCGAAGAGCGCATGGCGCTGATGCTCATCACCCACGACCTCGCCGTCGTCGCCGGCATGACCGACCGCGTGGCGGTGATGCGCGAGGGCCGCGTGGTCGAGGAGGACGCGACCGGGCCGCTCTTTCGCGCCATGCGCCACCCCTATACCCGCCAGCTCTTCGCCGCCTCCGACCACCGCCCCGCGCGCCGCCCCCTGCCCGCAGGCAGCCCGCTGCTGGAGGTCGAGCGCGCAAGCTGCGACTACGCCCTCCCGCGCGTGCGCCTCTTCGCCCGCCGGCCCCGCTTTCGCGCCGTCCGCGACGTCTCGCTCAGCCTGCGCACGGGCGAGTCGCTGGGCCTCGTGGGCGAATCGGGCTGCGGCAAATCCACCCTCACCCGGGCGATCCTCGGCCTCGACGCGCTGGCCGAGGGCGCGATCCGCCTCAATGGCGCCCCGGTCGGCCCGCGCATGCCGGGCAGCTTGCGCGCCCAGGTGCAGGTCGTCTTTCAGGACCCTTACGGCAGCTTCAACCCCCGCCACCGCGTCGCCCGCCTGGTGGCCGAGCCCTTTCACCTCCTGCCCGATCCCCCCCGCGGCGCCGCCCGCACCAGGGCCGTCGCCGAGGCGCTGGAGGCCGTGGGCCTGACCGCCGCCGACATGGCGAAATTCCCCCACGAGTTCTCCGGCGGCCAGCGCCAGCGCATCGCCATCGCCCGCGCGCTGATCATCCGGCCAAAGCTCATCGTACTGGACGAGGCGGTCTCGGCCCTCGACGTGTCGGTGCGCGCCCGCATCCTCGACCTGCTGGCCGGGCTTCAGGCCCGCTTCGGCCTCAGCTATCTGTTCATCAGCCACGACCTCGGCGTGGTGCGGGCCGTCACCGACCGGGTGCTGGTGATGCAGGCCGGCCGGATCGTCGAGGAAGGGCCAACCGAGCGGGTGTTCGACGCCCCCGAACACCCCTATACCCGGGCGCTGCTGGCCGCGACGCCGCGCATCCCCGATCATCTGCGCCCCAGCACAGGAGCCGCGCATGCGACATGAGGCGATCTGGTTCGACCCCTCCGAGGTCCTGATCGGCGGCCGCTGGTCCGCCACTCCCGCGCGCCTTCCCCTCGAGAACCCCTCCACCGGGGCGCCGCTGGCCGGGATCGCCCGCGGCGGCGCGGCCGAGATCGACGCCGCCGTCGCCGCCGCCGAGGCCGCGCTCGCGGGCGACTGGGGCCGGCTGACCGCGACCGAGCGCGGCCGGCTGCTGTCCCGCCTCGGCCGGCTGGTCGAGGAGCGCATCGAGGATCTCGCCCGGCTCGAGGCGCTCGACGTTGGCAAGCCTCTGACCCAGGCCCGCGCCGACGCCCGCGCGCTCGCCCGCTATCTCGAATTCTACGGCGGCGCGGCCGACAAGGTGACGGGCACCACGCTCCCCTATCTGAACGGCCACACCGTCTGGACGGTGCGCGAGCCGCACGGGGTGACGGCGCATATCGTGCCCTGGAACTATCCGATGCAGATCATCGGCCGCTCGGTCGGCGCGGCGCTGGCGATGGGCAACGCGGCGGTCCTGAAACCGGCCGAGGAGGCCTGCCTCACCGCGCTCGCCTTCGCCCGGCTGGCCTGCGAGGCGGGCTTCCCCCCCGGCGCGCTCAACGTCGTCCCCGGCCTCGGCGAGGAGGCGGGCGCGGCGCTGGCCGCGCATCCGGGCGTGCGCCACGTCTCCTTCACCGGCTCGCTGGCCACCGGCCGGCGGGTGCAGGCGGCGGCCGCCGCGAACGTCGTCCCCGTGACGCTGGAACTCGGCGGCAAGTCGCCCCAGCTCGTCTTTGCCGACGCCGACCTCGACGCGGCGCTCCCCTTCCTCGTCAACGCCGGCATCCAGAACGCGGGCCAGACCTGCTCGGCCGCCTCGCGCATCCTCGTGCAGCGCCCGGTCTACGACGCGGTGCGCAGCCGCATGGCCGCGGCCTATGCCGCCCTCCGCGTCGGCCCGGCCGAGGCCGACCCCGATGTCGGCCCGCTCATCTCGGCCCGGCAGAAGGCCATCGTCGAGGGCTACCTCGCCGCCGGCGCAGAACTGACCTGCGCCGCCCGCGGCGAGGTGATGGCCGGGGCCCCCGCCGGCGGCCACTACGTCGCCCCCGCGCTCCTGGCCGAGGTCCCCCCCGACCACCGCCTCGCGCAGGAGGAAATCTTCGGCCCCGTGCAATGCCTGATCCCCTTCGAGACCGAGGACGAGGCCGTCGCCATCGCCAACGGCACCCCCTACGGCCTGGTGGCCGGGGTCTGGAGCCTCGACGGCGCCCGGCAGCTGCGCCTCGCGAAATCCTTGCGCGCGGGGCAGGTGTTTCTCAACACCTACGGCGCCGGCGGCGGGGTCGAGCTGCCCTTTGGCGGCGTGGGGCAGTCGGGGCATGGCCGCGAAAAGGGCTTCGAGGCGCTGATGGGCTTTTCGGTGCTGAAGACGGTGGCGGCCCGCCACGGCTGAGCCAACGGCATGGCGCCACGCAGGGCGATGCCCGCGGCGCAGGCAGGGTTGCCTGCGCCGCGGGCATCGCGCGGGCCGCCGGGACAGACGACGACAGGGAGGGAACGACAGATGCGACTGACGAACAAGCGGGCGGTGGTGACGGGGGCGGGCTCGGGCTTCGGCGCGGGCATCGCCCGGGCCTTTGCCGCCGAGGGCGCGCGGGTGGTGGTGGCCGACATCGACGCCGCCGCCGCCGAGGCCGTGGCCACGGAGATCGGCGGCATCGCGCAGGCGACCGACGTCTCGAAGGCCGATCAGGTCGCAGCCCTGGCCGAGGCGGCGCAGGCCGCCCTGGGCGGCGTCGACATCCTGGTGAACAACGCCGGCATCACCCATCTGCCCGCCCCCATGGAAGAGATCGACGAGGCCGAGTTCGACCGCGTCTTCGCCGTCAACTGCAAGTCGGTCTACCTCACGGCGCGGGCCTTCGTGCCGGCGATGAAGGCCGCCCGCGCGGGCGCGATCCTCAACATCGCCTCCACCGCCGGGGTCTCGCCGCGGCCGCGGCTGAACTGGTACAACGCGTCGAAGGGCTGGATGATCACCGCCACCCGCGCCATGGCGGTCGAGCTCGCGCCCGCCGGCGTGCGGGTGAACGCGCTGAACCCGGTGGCGGGCGAGACGCCGCTGCTGCACCGCTTCATGGGCGAGGACACGCCCGAGATGCGGGCGAAGTTCCTCGCCACCATTCCGCTGGGGCGCTTCTCGACCCCCGCCGACATCGCCGCCGCGTCGGTCTTCCTGTGCTCGGACGAGGCCGCGATGATCACCGGCGTCGCGATGGAGGTGGACGGCGGCCGCTGCATCTGAGCCCGCACGCCGCCCGCGACCGGTGCCGCAGCCGCGGGCGGCCCGGGCCGCGGCTGCCTTCGGGGCCGAGGAAAAACCCCGCAGGGACAGCCTAGGCGATTGTGCAGCAGGTCCGGATTCGGCTACATCCCCCGGAACGAGCCCCATCAGAGCCCAGAGCCGGGGGCAGGGAGTGCGATCCGAGAAACATGGACAGGAGACAGGTGATGTCGAAGCCTATGACCAAGACCGAGCTCGTCAACCAGCTCGCGGCCGAGATGGGGGCCGACAAGAAGACAGCGGCGGCGGCGCTGGACGGGCTGGCGGCGATCGTGACGCGCGAGGTCGCGTCCGGCGGTGCGGTGACCGTGCCGGGCGTGGGCAAGGTGTTCTGCCGCGCGCGCCCCGAGCGCACCGTGCGCAACCCCGCCACCGGCGAGCAGCTGACCAAGCCGGCCGACAAGGCGGTGAAGGTCACCATCGCCAAGGCCCTGAAGGACAGCGTGAACGGCTGAGCCGCGACGCGGACCCGCGGCACAGGCCGAAAACGGGGCTGTCCGGGGGGCGGCCCCTTTTTCGTGCGCCCTGCGGGGGGCCGGCCTCCCGGGCCGGGAAAGCCGGGTCCGGCCGTCGGGGACGGGTCCCGGTTGCCGGATCGGGAGGCCGGGGTCCAGGCTGGCAGGCCGCGGGAGGGGCAGGCTCTCGGGGGTGATGTGTCGGCGGTGTCCTGTCGGGGTCGGCGTCGCGGGGGATGCGTCGCGGGCGCGGCGCGTGATGATCCGGGGGGCGGGAATGGATCTGCGGGCGATCGGGGCGGGGCTCATGTTTGCGCTGATGTGGTCGTCGGCCTTTGCCGTCGCCCGGATCATCGTGCAGGACGCCCCGCCGCTGAGTGCGCTGGCGCTCAGGTTCCTGCTCTCGGGCCTCGTCGCCATCGCCATCGCCGCCGCGCTGGGCCAGCGCTGGCACCTGACGCCGGCGCAGTGGCGGGCGACGATCCTGTTCGGGCTGTGCCAGAATGCGGTCTATCTGGGGCTCCTGTTCGTGGCGATGCAGACGGTGGAGGCCTCGCTGGCGGCCATCCTCGCCTCGACCATGCCGCTGATCGTCGCCGCGGCCGGCTGGGCGGTGCTGGGCGAGCGGCTGGCCCCGCTCGGGGTTGCGGGGCTGGCGGCGGGCTTTGCCGGGGTGGTACTGATCATGGGCGGCCGGCTGGGCGCCGGCATCGACCCCCTCGGCGTGGCGATGTGCGGCGCGGGCGTGGTGGCGCTGGCCTATGCCACGATGGCGTTGCGGGGCACCGGGGCCGGCAACAACGTGCTGATGGTGGTGGGGTTGCAGATGCTGGTGGGGGCGGCGGCGCTGCTGCCGCTCGCGCTGGCGCTGGAGACGCCCGAGGTGCGCTGGTCCGTGCCCCTCGTGGCCGCCTTTGCCTATACCACGCTGGTGCCGGGGCTGCTGGCGACCTGGGTCTGGTTCCGGCTGGTGCGGCGGATCGGGGCGGTGCGGGCGGCGACCTTCCACTTCCTCAACCCGTTCTTCGGCGTCGCCATCGCCTGGGCCCTGCTGGGCGAGCGCATCGGGCCGCTGGATCTGATCGGGGTGGCGGTGGTGATGGCGGGTATCCTCGCGGTGCAGCTGTCGCGGCGGCCGGGGTGAGGCGCGAGGCCGGGGGGAGCGGAGGGCGGGGTGAGCGGAGGGCGGCACCCGGTGGGATGCGTCGGTCGGGGTGACGGGCGTGGGAGGGGGGCCTTCTGCCCCCCGTCGCCTCCGGCGACTCCCCCCGAGGATATTTGAGGAAAGATGAAGGGGCGGAGGGGGGCGTCCTGCGGCGGGCGGCGGAGCTGGCCTCAGCCGATCGGGCCGCGCGGGGTCTCGCCGACCTGGCCGCGGTGGCGCAGATATGCGTCGAGCAGCACGCAGGCCATCATCGCCTCGCCCACCGGGACGGCGCGGATGCCGACGCAGGGGTCGTGGCGGCCCCTGGTCACGATCTCGACCTCCTCGCCCGCCTGCGTCACCGTCCGGCGGGGCGTCAGGATCGACGAGGTCGGCTTGACCGCAAAGCGCACCACCAGCGGCTGGCCGGTGGAGACGCCGCCGAGCACGCCGCCGGCGTGGTTGGAGAGGTACTCGGGGCCCGCCGGACCCATGCGGATCTCGTCGGCGTTCTCGACCCCGGTCAGCGCGGCGGCGGCCATGCCGGCGCCGATCTCGACCCCCTTGACCGCGTTGATCGACATCATCGCCGCCGCGAGCTCCGAATCGAGCTTGCCGTAGAGCGGCGCGCCGAGGCCCGCGGGCACCCCCGTCGCCACCACCTCGATCACCGCGCCGACCGAGTTGCCGTCCTTGCGCAGCGCGTCGAGGGCGCCGGCCCAGGCCTCGGCCGCCTGCGGATCGGGGCACCAGAACGGGTTGCGGTCGATCTCGGCGGCGTCGAAGCGGGCCCGGTCGATGCCGTGCGGCCCCATCGCCACCATGTAGCCGGTGATGGCGAGCCCCGGCACCAGCTGCGCCAGCGCCGCCCGTGCCACCGCCCCCGCCGCCACCCGCGCCGCCGTCTCGCGCGCGCTGGACCGCCCGCCGCCGCGGGGGTCGCGCACGCCGTATTTCTGCCAGTAGGTGATGTCGGCATGGCCCGGCCGGAAGCGCGCCGCGATCTCGGCGTAATCCTTCGACCGCTGGTCGGTGTTGCGAATCATCAGCTGGATCGGCGTGCCGGTGGTGACCCCCTCGTAGGTGCCCGAGAGGATCTCGACCGTGTCGGGCTCGCGCCGCTGGGTGGTGAAGCGGCTCTGGCCGGGGCGGCGGCGGTCCAGCCAGGGCTGGATCGCGGCCTCGGTCAGCGGCACGCCGGGGGGGCAGCCGTCGACCACCGCGCCCAGGGCCGGCCCGTGGCTCTCGCCCCAGGTGGTGACGCGAAACAGATGCCCGAAACTGTTGTGGCTCATGCCCGACGCTCCATTGCCGCTCGGTGGGCTATGGGCGCACGCGGGCCGGAAGGCAAGGCGCGGCACCGGGCTTTGCCGACGCCATGGGCCCGGGGGCGGCGCTCAATCTTTTCCACAGGAATTTGCGGATAAATGCCTTTACAGGGAATCCCCTTTCGACCACGATATCTTGTAGGGGCAGAGACGGAACACCGCCGCCCCTTGCCAGACACCCAAGCCCTTGTGGGGTCAACCCCGCGGGGCGTCAGACAGAGGCAGGTCCATGGCGCTTTCCGAAAGCTTCCTTCACAGCGACGACATCCACCCCATCGACATCGTGGAGACGCTGGCCGAGCACCGCGCGTGGGAGTTCGACCGCGTCGGCGACGACCAGATCGCCATGGCGGTCGAGGGGCAGTGGCGCACCTATTCGCTGACGCTCGCCTGGTCGGCGGCGGACGAGACGCTGAAGCTGATCTGCACCTTCGAGATGGAGCCACCGGAGCACCGGCTGCCGGCGCTCTACGAGTTGCTCAACCGGACCAACGACCGGGTCTGGGCCGGCTGCTTCACCTTCTGGCCGGAACAGCGGCTGATGGTCTGGCGCTATGGGCTGATCCTGGGCGGGCAGACCGCCGCGCCGGAACAGATCGACCGCATGATCGCCGCCGCGGTGGCCACGGCCGAGCGCTATTATCCGGCGTTCCAGCTGGTGGCCTGGTCGGACCGCGAGGCGGAGGAGGCTTTGCAGGTGGCCATTGCCGAGGCCTACGGCCGCGCCTAGTCTGCCGCCCCGAAGGAAAGGGGGCGAGATGGAGTTTGACGAGATCGGCCGCCGCGGCCTGGTGCTGCTGGGCTGCGGCAGGATGGGCTCGGCCTTGCTGGCGGGCTGGCTGGCGCAGGGGCTCGCGCCCGGCGCCGTCTGGGTGGTGGAGCCGGCGCCGTCGGACTGGCTCCGGGCGCAGGGGGTGCGGCTGAATGCGCCCCTGCCCGGGGCGCCGGCGGTGGCGCTGCTGGCGGTGAAGCCGCAGATGATGGGCGCGGCGCTGCCGCAGCTTGCGGGGCTGGGCGCCGGCACGCTGGTGCTGTCGATCGCGGCGGGGATCCCGCTCGCGTCGTTCGAGGCGAGCTTCGGCGAGGGCACGCCGGTGGTGCGGGCGATGCCCAACACCCCGGCCGCGGTGGGCCGCGGGATCACCGCGCTGGTGGGCAACCGGGCGGCCGGCGAGGCGGGGCTCGCGCTGGCCGAGGGGCTGATGGCCGCGGTGGGCGAGACCGTGCGGCTGGAGAGCGAGGCGCAGATCGACGCGGTTACGGCGGTGTCGGGCTCGGGGCCGGCCTATGTCTTTCACATGATCGAGGCGCTGGCGGCGGCGGGGGTGGCCGAGGGGCTGCCGGGCGAGCTGGCCATGCGGCTCGCGCGCGCGACGGTCTGCGGTGCGGGCGAGCTGGCGTATCGCTCCGAGGTGCCGGCGGCGCAGCTGCGCATCGACGTCACCAGCCCCGCCGGCACCACCGCCGCCGCGCTGGCGGTGCTGATGGACGAGGGCGCGGGGCTCGGGCCGCTGATGCGCCGGGCCGTGGCGGCGGCGGCGGCGCGGGGCCGCGAGCTGGGGCGGGAGGCCGGGGCATGACCATCTCCTTCGACGAGTTCCTCAAGGTCGATGTCCGCGTCGGCCGCATCACCCGGGCCGAGCCCTTTCCCGAGGCGCGCAAGCCGGCGCTGAAGCTCTGGATCGACTTTGGCGGCGAGCTGGGGGAAAAGCGCAGCTCGGCGCAGATCACGCGGCACTATACGCCGGATGAGCTGATCGGGCGGCAGGTGCTGGCGGTGGTGAACTTTCCGCCGCGCCAGATCGGGCCGGTGCGCTCGGAGGTGCTGGTGCTCGGCCTGCCCGATGCCGATGGCGAGGTGGTGCTGGTGGGCCCGGATTTCGAGGTGCCGCTGGGGGGGCGGCTGCATTGAAGCCCCGTGTCCTCATCACCCGGCCGCTGCCCGAGCGCGTGCTGGCCGCCGCGCGCGAGCGGTTCGAGCTGACGCTGCGCGCCTCCACCGCGCCGATGGACGCGGGCGAGCTGCGCGCGAGCCTGCGCGAGCATGACGCGGTGCTGCCGACGCTGGGCGATGCCTATTCGGCGGCGGTGTTCGCCGATGTGCCGGGGCCGCGCGCGCGGCTGCTGGCGAATTTCGGCGTGGGGTACAACCATATCGACGTTGCGGCGGCGCGGGCCGCGGGGGTGGAGGTGACCAACACCCCCGGCGCCGTGACCGACGCCACCGCCGACATCGCGATCACGCTGATGCTGATGAGCGCGCGGCGCGCGGGCGAGGGCGAGCGCGAGGTGCGGGCGGGCCGCTGGGAGGGCTGGCACCCCACGCAGATGCTGGGCCTGCATGTGACCGGCAAGACCGCCGGGATCATCGGCATGGGCCGGATCGGGCGGGCCATCGCGCGGCGCGCTCACTTCGGCTTCGGCATGCGGGTGGTGTTCTTCAACCGCTCGGCACTGCCGGACCCCGGCCTGCCGGCCGAGCAGCTGGCGGATGTACGGGCCGTCATGGCGGCGGCCGATGTGGTCTTCGTGGCGGTGCCCGGGGGGGCCGGGACGCGGCATCTGATCGATACGGAGGCGTTGTCGGCGATGCGGGGCCATGCGCATCTGGTCAACATCTCGCGCGGCGACGTGATCGACGAGGCGGCGCTGATCGCGGCGCTGGAGGCGGGGCAAATCGGCGGGGCGGGGCTCGATGTCTACGAGTTCGAGCCCGAGGTGCCCGCCCGGCTGCGGGCACTGGAGAGCGCCGTGCTGCTGCCGCATCTGGGGACTGCCGCGCTGGAGGTGCGCGAGGCGATGGGGCTGATGGCGGTGGAGAACCTGCGCGCGGTCTTTGCCGGAGAGGTGCCGCCGAACCGGGTGTGACCGGCGCCGGGCGGCGGCTCCCGGCCCGGGCGGTGGAGGGGGGCCGTCTGCCCCCCGTCACGCTGACGCGTGACTCCCCCCGAGGATATTTGAGGAAAGATGAAAGGGGGCGGGCGTGGGGTGTCAGCCGAGCCCCTCGGCGAGGGTGTTGAGCGCGGCGTCGGCGGGTTTCAGGGCGAGGCCCCGGGCGAGGGCGGCGCGGGCGGCGGCGGGGCGGCCGGCGGCGGTCTCGACCTCGGCCAGCAGGCGCCAGACGGCGACGGCGGCCTGATCGCGCGCGATCAGCGTCTCCAGCGCGCTGCGGGCGCCGGCGAGGTCGCCCTCGGCCAGCAGCAGGCGCGCCCGGGTCAGCGGCACCGTGGCATCGTTGGGCGCGAGCCGTGCCGCCGTTTCCAGCGCCCCCAGCGCCGCATCGGTCCGGCCGAGCCGGCGCTCGACCTCGGCCAGCAGGAGCGGCAGGGCCGGCAGGGCGGTGTCGGCCGCCAGCGCCCGGCGCAGATGTCCGGCAGCGGCGGCGCGCGTCCGGCCGCGGCGCGACAGCACGAGGCCGGCCCAGGCGTGGTGGAGCGGCAGATCGGCCACCGCCAGCGCCCGCAGCGCCGCCTCGGCCGCGCCCTCGGGATCGCGGGCGAGCCACCGCGCGTGGCTGAGACGGTGGAGGACCATCGCCTCCTGCGGCGCCTCGGCGGCCAGCGCCGCGAGCCGGCGCAGGGCGGCCGCAGGCTCGCCCGCATGCGCCCGCACCAGCGCATCGGCCGAGCGCAGCGCCGGCGAGGCCCCGGGCGCCGTTGCCGCCCGCGCCAATGCTGCGGGCCAGCCGCCCCAGCGCTCGGTTGCCGCCCGCAGCGGCGCGACCGGCAGGAACGGCGCCCAGTCGATCCGCAGCGGGTCCGTCGCCCCCCGGTCGGGCAGCCGCGCGCCGGGCGGGATCAGCGCCGCCAGCGCCCCCGACGGCCGGCCCGGCCGGGGCGGCGGCAGGCGGCGGCCGGCCAGCGCGAAGAGCTCGGGATCATGGGGCAGGAACTCCGGCCCGGCCAGCGCGCCGGTCGCGGCCAGGAGCGGCAGGAGCTTTTGCAGCGCGCCGTCGTCGGGGTCCGTGCCGAAGGCCGCGAGCAGGGCGCGCCGGGCCCGCGCGCCCTCGCCCAGCGCCGCCAGTGCCGCGGCCTCGGTCACCCGGCAGGCCACGAGGTCGCGGTCCCGCGCCGGCGGTGGCGCCAGGAGCGCCAGCCCCGCCGCGGCCTCCGGGCCGGCATGGGCGAGCGCCAGCCGCATCGCCTCGGCGGTGACGAAGGAGATGGCGAGCCCCTGCCCTTGGCGCGGTGCCGCCCCCGGCCGCCCCCGCACCAGCTCGTCGCAGAGCCGCGCGGCCTCGGCGCCCCGGCCCGCCGCCTCGAGCCAGCCGACCAGATGCGGCACGCACTGGCCGATCTCGCCCGGGCCCTCGAAGCTGTCGGGCCGCGCGCGCAGCCGGGCCAGCAGGGCCTCGCAGGCCGCGGCGCGCAGCGGCTCGGGCAGCGAGGCGACCACATCGCGCGGCGGCCGGCCCGCCAGCGTCGCCGCCGTGGCGGAAAAGGCCGAGCCCTCGGGCGCCACGATCCGCTCGCACAGCGACATCGCCGCCAGCTCCAGGAGGTCGCGCTGCGCCTCGGTCAGCCCCTCGGCCGGCACCAGATCGGCCGCCGCCCGCAGGCCGGGATGCGCGCGCGCCAGCCGCGCCACCACGCCCGCATCGTCCGAGAACACCACCACCGGCCGGCCCGCGGCCAGCGCCTCCTCGATGTGGGGCACGAAGAACTCGTCGGGGACGTATTTGTTCGGCCAGGGCTTGTGCATCGCCTTGACGTGGCGGATCAGGTCGCCGCGGCGGATGTGGCAGGCGGTGGCGCCGCGCAGCTCGGTGCCGAGCCGCGCCATCGGCCCGGCCACGGCCTCGGCCCAGGGCAGCGCGCGGAACACCTCGCGCGCACGCTCGGCCACCCGGTCGGCGTCCTCGCCCGGCAGGACGGCGACGCCGCGCACCATCTCCACCGCCACGTCGCGCCCCGCGGCCAGAAGGCCCAGCGCCTCGTCGGGGCAACGCGCGAGCGACACCGCCGCCCGCCGGCGCGCGCCCAGCACATGCTGGTCGGCCATGTGCCGGGCCACGAAGCCGGGCGCGAACAGCTCGGTCGCATCGTTCAGCGCCGCACTCATCCCCCCCGCCCGCGGCCAGCAGATAGAGAAGGCCGCGCCGTGATCCTCGGCGATGCGGATGGCGTTGACGATGGAGATCAGCCGCGCGCCCAGCCGGTCGGCGCGATAGGCGATCAGGCTGCCCGAGGGGGTGACGGGGGCTGGCTGCGACATCGCTCCTCGCGAGGGTTTTTCCACGCCGGCAGTGTCGCCCGGCGGCGCCATGAGCATACATGGGACGGGAGCGGATGAGAGGGCGCGAATGCGGCAGGAGCAAGACGGGTCGGGGCCGGAGCCGCTGTTGACGGTGCGGGGGCTGAGCCGGACGCATGTGGCGGGGGGCGAGCGGATCGAGGTGCTGCGCGGGGTCGAGCTGACGCTGGCGGCGGGGCGGAGCCTGGCGCTGACGGGCGAATCGGGCAGCGGCAAGAGCACGCTGTTGCATCTGGTCGCCGGGCTCGACCGGGCCGATGCGGGCCGGATCCGCATCGACGGGCAGGAGATGACGGCGCTGGCCGATGCCGGGCGGGCGCGGCTGCGGCGCGGGCTGATCGGGCTGGTGTTTCAGCAGTTCAACCTGATCCCGTCGCTGAACGTGGCGGCGAACCTCGCCTTTCAGGCCCGCCTCGCCGGCCGCCACGACCCGGCCGAGGTGGCACGGCTGGCCGAGCGACTGGGGCTGACGGCCCTCATGGCCCGCTATCCCGAGCAGCTCTCGGGCGGGCAGCAGCAGCGGGTGGCGATCGGGCGGGCGCTGGCGGCGCGGCCGCGGCTGGTGCTGGCGGACGAGCCGACCGGCAACCTCGACGAGGCCACGGGCGATGCGGTGCTGACGCTCATGCTGGAGCTGGTGCGCGATGCCGGCTGCGGGCTGCTGATGGTCACGCATTCGCCGCGGCTGGCGGCGCGCTGCGATGCCCGGGCGCATCTGCGGGCGGGCCGGCTCGCCCCCGGAGAGGTCGCATGACCGGGCGCCTGCCGGTCCTCGCGGCGCTGCTGAGCCACTGGCGGATGCATCCGGTGCAGCTGGTCATGCTGCTGCTGGGCCTCGCGCTGGCCACCGCGCTCTTTACCGGCGTGCAGGCGATCAATTCCGAGGCGCGGGCGAGCTATGCCACCGCCGCGGCCGCGCTGGGGCAGGACCGGCTGGCGCGGCTGGTGCCGGCCGACGGCGCGGCGCGGATCGCGCAGGCCGAGTACGTCGCGCTGCGCCGCGCCGGCTGGCGGGTCTCGCCGGTGCTGGAGGCGCGCGCGACGCTGGGCGAGGCGCGGGTGACGGTGCTGGGCGTGGACCCCTTCACCGCGCCGCCGCAGGCCGGTCTGGGCGGGGTCGGCGGGGCCGCGCCCGGGGCGTTCTTCACCCCGCCGGGGCTGCGCTTCGCCGCGCCCGAGACCGCCGCGCGGCTCGAGGGGGTGGAGCCGGCCGAGGGGCTGCCCCCCGGCACCGTGCTGATGGACATCGGGATCGCGCAGGCGCTCACCGGCGCGGGCGGCGAGGTCTCGCGCCTCCTCCTCTGGCCCGACCAGCCGCCGGGGCTGCGCCCGCTGTCCGAGGTCGCCCCCCGCCTGCGGCTGGAGGAGCCCGACATCGAGGGCGACCTCGCGCGGCTGACCGACAGCTTCCACCTCAACCTCACGGCCTTCGGCCTCCTGTCCTTTGCGGTGGGGCTGTTCATCGTGCACGCCGCGGTGGGGCTCGCGTTCGAGCAGCGGCGGGTGGTGTTCCGCACGCTGCGCGCGCTGGGGGTGCCGGCGGGGCGGCTGGTGGCGGTGCTGCTGGCCGAGCTGATGCTGCTGGCGCTGGTGGCGGGGGCGGCGGGCGTGGTGCTGGGCTGGCTGATCGCGGCGGCGCTGTTGCCCGATGTGGCCGCGACGCTGGGCGGGCTCTATGGCGCGCCGGTGGCAGGCGCGCTGACGGTGCGGCCCGAGTGGTGGGCGGTGGGCCTCGGCATCGCGGTGGCGGGGACGCTGGCGGCCGGGGCGCGCAGCCTGTGGCGGGTCTGGATGCTGCCGCTGCTGGCGCCGGCACAGCCGAGGGCCTGGGCGCGCGCCTCCGAGCGCGCGCTGGCGGGGCAGGCGCTGGCGGCGGCGGCGCTGGGCCTCGCCGGCATCGGGCTGGCGCTCTGGGGCGGCGGGCTGATCGCCGGCTTCCTGCTGCTCGGCTGCCTCCTGCTGGCGGCGGCGCTGATGCTGCCGCTGGTGCTGACGGGCGTGCTGCTGGCGGCGCAGCGGGCGGCACGCGGGGTGCTGGCGCAGTGGTTCCTCGCCGACACCCGCCAGCAGCTCCCGGGCCTCAGCCTCGCGATGATGGCGCTGATGCTGGCGCTGGCGGCCAATGTCGGTGTCGGCACCATGGTGGCGAGCTTCCGGCTCACCTTCACCGGCTGGCTCGACCAGCGCCTCGCGGCCGAGCTCTATGTCGGCGCCCGCGACGCCGCCGAGGCCCGCGCCCTGCGCGACTGGCTGGCCCCGCGGGCGGACGCCATCCTGCCGATCTGGTCGGTCGCGGGCGACATCCGAGGCCCCGCCGGCGCCCAGCCCGGATCCGTCTTCGGCGTCAGCGACCACGCCACCTACCGCGAGCACTGGCCCCTCCTCGCCGCCGTCCCCTCCGTCTGGGACGTGGTCGCGGCCGGCGAGGGCGTCCTCGTCAACGAACAGGGCGCGCGCCGGCTCGGCCTCGGCCTCGGCGATACGGTCGCCCTCCCCGGGGGCCTCACCCTTCCGCTCGCCGGCATCTACTCCGACTATGGCAACCCGCAGGCGCAGGCGATGCTGGCGCTGGAGCTCTTCGTGCAGACCTTCCCCGAGGCGCCGCGGCTCCAGCACGCCGTCCGCGTCCCGCCCGAGCGCGCCGCGGCGCTGGCCACCGAACTGGTGGACGCCTTCGGCCTGCCCCCCGACCGCGTGGTCGACCAGGCGCAGGCCAGGACCTTCTCGCTCGCGGTGTTCGAACGCACCTTCGCCGTGACCACCGCGCTCAACGTCCTGACGCTGGGGGTGGCGGCGGTCGCGCTGCTGGCCAGCCTCGTGACCCTGGGCGGCATGCGCCTGCCGCAGCTCGCGCCGGTCTGGGCGATGGGGCTGACACGGGCGCGGCTGGCCTGGCTGGAACTCGCGCGGACGCTGGTGCTGGCGGCGCTGACGGCGCTGACGGCGCTGCCGGTGGGGCTGGGGCTCGCCTGGGTGCTGCTGGCGGTCATCAACGTCGACGCCTTCGGCTGGCGCCTGCCCATGCATGTCTTCCCGGCCGACTGGCTCCGCCTCGGCGCCGCCGCCCTGCTCGCCGCCCTCCTTGCCGCGGCGCTGCCCGCCCGCCGCCTCGCCCGCCTCGCCCCTGCGGACCTCCTGCGCATCTTCGCCCGCGAGCGCTGAGCCCCACCGGTCACCTCGCCCCCCCCCGGTCCTCGCCGCCCCGGGCGGCCCTCCCCCTTCATCTTTCGAAAAATATCCTCGGGGGGAGTCCCCCGCAGGGGGACGGGGGGCAGAAAGCCCCCCTGCCCGGCCGCCACCGACGCCTCCGCATCAGCCCTTGCCGATCGGCACCCGCCGCGCGCCGGACCCGGGCCGCGCCCGGCGCGGCAGCGTCACCGTCAGCACGCCATCCTTCAGCGCGGCCGTCACCGCCTCGGCATCGGCATCCTCCGGCAGCCGGAAGCTGCGCGCGAACGCCCCGTACTGGCGCTCGCTGAAATACCAGGTCTCGCCCGTCTCCTCGCGCTCGCTCCGCTTCTCGCCGCGGACGGTCACGACCCCGCCCTCGACGCTGAGATGGATGTCCTCCTCGGCCACGCCGGGCAGCTCGATGGCGATGCGATAGGCCCCGGCATCCGACGAGGCCTCCGACGCCGGCGCCACCCACTCGGCGATGCGCGCGCCGAAACTGCGAAAGGGTTCGAACATCTGCGGCCAGAACCCGGTCATCTGCGTCTTCTCGACCATGCGACCCTCCTCTCGCGGTCCATGACCAGGATGTGAGGAGATCCCCAAACCGCTGCAATCGCCTGCGGCAAGCCGCCGCATCGCTGCCGTTGCGCCGCACGGGGCAGGAGGCTATGCCTCGCACGACGTTCCCGTGCCCGAGGCGCAGGAGGACCCCGGATGATCCTGTGCTGCGGCGAGGCGCTGGTCGAGATGCTGCCGGTTGCCACGGCCGACGGCGGCCTCGGCTTCGCCCCCCACCCCGGCGGCACGGCGGTGGGCTGCGCGGTGGCGCTCGCGCGCCTCGGGGTGCCGGCGGGGTTCCTCGGCGGGCTCTCGACCGACCGCTTCGGCGCGCTGCTGGCCGAACACATGGCCGCCGCCCATGTCGCGCTCGACCTTGCACCCCGCAGCGAGGCGCCGACGACGCTGGCCTTCGTCGGCCTCGACGGCCGGGTCAGCCTGCGCGACGGCGCCACCGCGGGCCGGCTGTTCGGCCCCGCGGCCCTGCCCGCGCTGCCCGGGACGATCACGGCGCTGGTCCTCGGCGGCATCCATCTCGCCGCCGACCCCTGCGGCGGCGCCTATGAGCGCCTTGCGCTGGAGCAGAGCGCCCGGCGCGTGCTGGTGATCGACCCCAACATCCGTCCCGAGCTGATCGCCGATGCCGAGGGCTTTCGCGCCCGGCTGATGCGGATCATCGCCGCGGCCGACATCCTGAAGCTGTCGGACGAGGACCTGACCTGGATCTGCGGCCCCGGCGCGCCGGCCGCACAGGCCGAGGCGCTGCGCGCGGCCGGCCCGTCGCTGGTGGTACGCACCCATGGCGCGCGGGGGGCCACCGGCCATGGGCCGGGCGGCGCCGAGGTCTTCGTCCCGGCGCCCTCGGTCGCGGTGGCCGACACCATGGGCGCGGGCGAGACCTTTACCGCGGGGGTCCTGACCGCGCTGCACCGGGCCGGGCGGCTGGAGAAGACCGCCCTCGCCGCGCTGCCGGCCACGGCGTTGCGCAGCGCGCTGAACCTGGGCGTGCATGCCGCCGCCGTCACCGTCAGCCGCCGCGGCGCAAACCCGCCCTTTGCCCGCGAGCTCGCCTGATGCGCGCCCTCGTGCAGCGGGTGCGCGAGGCCGCGGTCGCGGTGGACGGCGCCGAGATCGCCCGGATCGGGCCGGGCCTCCTGGTCCTCGCCTGCGCCATGCGCGGCGACAGCGAGGCCGAGGCCGAGGCGCTGGCCGCCCGCATCGCGAAGCTGCGCATCTTTCGCGACGCCGAGGGCCGGATGAACCGCTCGCTGCTGGAGACGGGCGGCGCGGCGCTGGTGGTCAGCCAGTTCACCCTGGCGGCCGACACCTCGCGCGGCAACCGCCCCGGCTTTTCCGCCGCCGCCGATCCGGCCGAGGGCGAGCGGCTCTATCTCCACGCCGCTGCCGCCCTCGGCCGCCTCGGCGTGCCGGTGCAGACGGGCCGTTTCGGCGCCGACATGGCGGTGAGCCTCGTCAACGACGGGCCGGTGACGATCTGGCTCGACCTGCCGCCGCGGGGCTAGGCCCGGCCGATGCCGGGCAGATCCCGGCAACGGCGCGCCCGGCTCTGCCGTCGGAGGGGGGCTGTCTGCCCCCCGTCGGGCTGCGCCCGCCTCCCCCCGAGGATATTTTCGGAAAGATGAAGGGGCGGGGTCGGGGCGCGCCTTGCGCTGGCGCCCCCGGGAGGGGGCGCCGCGGGCGCGGGGCGCGCAGGGCGGGTCAGCGGGTCAGTTGACGGGCCGGGCGGCGGCGGCGGCGGCGCCCTCATCGACGGTCTCGGGGGCGCGGTCGGGGGCGGGGTCGGTGGCGCCGGAGGCCTTGTCGGGGCGGCCGACGATGAGGGGCAGCATCTCGGTCTGGGTCGGCGAGGCCGCCCCGCTGCCCGCCGGCTCGCGCCAGGTCAGGCTGTCGAAGGCGCCGCAGTTCTCGCAGACCGCGCCCCAGTGGGCGTGCACGGTCTGGCAGCTGTCGCAGACCCATTGCGGCCCGCGCGAGGCGGTCAGCGCCCGCGTCAGCCAGCCGCGCACCACGGCATCATCCGAGCCCTCGCCGCGTTCGACCGCGGCCATGATGGTCAGGACACGGGCGGTCGGCTTGTCCTCGACCAGGGGGGCGATGGCGCGGCGGGCGTCGGGGAAATCCTCGGCCGCGATCAGCAGCTCGGCCTTGAGCATGCGGGTTTCGGGGTGGTCGGGCAGCAGCTCGAGCAGCGGCTTGAACCGGTCAAGCCGGGCCCGCGGGGTCTCGCCCGGGGCGATCGCGGCGAAGGCGGCGGCGAGCTCGGGATGGGGCGAGGCCGACCACGCCTTCTTCAGGAGCTTGACGGCGTATTTCTCCTTGCCCTGCGCGACATAGGCGCGGGCGGCAGCGGCGGCGGCGGGCACCAGCGCGGGCGACATCTCGTTTGCCTCGATCGCGACCTGCTGGGCGCGGGCGGTCTCGCCCTGTTCGGCCAGATCGGCGGACTGTTGCAGCGCGAGCACGGCGGTGCGGCGCTGGTAGACGTCGCGCGGCAGGTCGCCCGAGCGCTGCTTGGCCAGCAGCGTCTTGCGCGCCCCCGACCAGTCGCGCGCCCCGGCCTGCAGCCGCAGGAGCGCGGTCTGCGTCTCGGAGTGGTCGGGCCGCAGCTCAAGCGCCTTTTCGGCGAGCTTGCGCGCGGTCTCGGTGTCGCCCTGGGCGAGCTTCTGGCGCAGGAGGCCGCGGACGCCGGCGAACTTGGTGCGCGGATCCTCGAGCATCGCCTTGTAGTAGTCGGCCGCGCGCGCGGCATCGCCCTGCATCTCGGCCGCCTGCGCGCTGAGGAGGTTGGTCAGCGCGGGCTTGCCCAGCAGCTTTTCGGCCTTCGCGGCGCTGCCCAGCGCGCGGCGCGGCTCGCCGGCGGCGAGCGCGGTCATCCCCTCGACCAGCGCCTGCAGCCCGCGTTTCTCGCGGTTGCGGGCAAAGTAGCGCGACAGGGCGTTGTCGTCGCCGTTGAGCCATTTCAGCGTCGCCACCACCAGCCCGGCGAGGCGCAGGATCAGCCACAGCACCCCGAGGAGCAGCAGCGCCGCGATCACCGCCTGCAGCGGCCCGAGCGCGAACTCGACCCCGCCGACGGCGAGCAGCACGCCCTCGTCGGTTTCCATCAACCGCTCGGCACCCAGGGTCAGGCCGGCGACCAACGCCACGAAGATGAGGATTTTCAGAAGCGTCCACAGCATGGCGACTAACCCCTAGAGCGATTCGACTTGGGCGGCGAGGGTGGCGAGCGCCGCCATCGCCGAGCGGCGGGTCTCGACCGTGGCGATCCAGCCGTCGAGCGGGGCGCGGACGGCGTCCGGGAGGCCGAACACCTCGGCCAGGGCGGCGTCGAGATCGCCGGCCGCCAGCGCAGCCTCGGCGCGCGACAGCACGGCGTCGGCGTCGTCGCCGTCGCGCGGGGCGATCGAGCGCATGCCGAACTGCAGCCGCAGGAAGGCGCGCATGCGTTCGGCAAAGGGTTCCTCCTGGACGTCGCGCAGCGCGATCTGGAGGGCCTCGCGCGCGGCGGGCGGGAAGCTCTGGCGCAGCGCGGCCTGGGTGGGCACCCCGTCTTCGGCCAGCGGCGCGAGGGCGTCGGGCACCTCGACCCCGGCCTCGGCGATCTCGGCCAGCGCGGGGGCGAAGGGGCCGCCGTTGGCAAAGGCCGACTCGATGTAGCGCAGCGCGGCGCGGGCGCGGACGGCGGCCTCGGCGGCGGCGGCCTCGGCGGCGAGGCCCGAGAGCTCGCCCTCGGCGGCATCGGCGCGCGCGCGGGCCTCTTCGGCGGCGGCGACGAGGCCCGCGGCCCGGCCGGCGAGTTCGGCCACCTCGGCGCGCAGGGCGGCCATGTCGGCGCGATAGCCCTGAAGCAGCGCCTGCGCATCGGGGTCGGCGGCGATGGGCAGTGCCTCGAGCGCGGCAAAGCGCTGATCGAGCCCGTCGAGCGCGGTGGCCAGCGCGTCGGCGCGCGCATCCGCCCGCGAGGCGGCATCGGCGGCGGCCTCGCGCCCGGCGGCGGCGGCGGCCTCGATCGCGGCCGGCAGGCCGTCGAGCCGTTCGGCCAGCGCGGCAAGCTCGCCCTCGAGGCTGCCGAGGCGGTTGCCCTGGGTGGCGATGGCGCCCTCGATGCCCGAGAGGTCGGGCGCCGACAGGCTGACCACCCCCTGGCTGTCGAGCCACCACAGCGCCCCGGCGCCCAGCGCCGCGGCGATCACGCCGCCCAGCACCAGCGACCCCGCGCCGCTGCGGCGCGGCGCGGGCGCGGCCGGGGTGCCCGCACCCCCACCGCCCCCGCCCGTGGCACGCGGAGCGCTGTCGTCGCCCCGGGCCGCGAGACCGGCGGCCGCAGCCGCCCCGGCGGCCGCCGCGGCCAGCGCGGCACCGCCGAGCCGGTCCTCGGACTCGGAGCGCTCCGGTTCGGCCTCCCGGTCGGACATGGCCCGGTCCTCGGAGGCCGCGTGGTCGGGCGCGGTGTCGCCCTCGGCCTGCGCTTCGGCGTCGGCCTGCGGTTCCGCGTCGCTCACGCGCTCCGGGTCCGTGGGAGCGTCTGCGGCGGGGGCCGCGTCGGTCGGAGCCTCGGTGTCGGCCGCCGCGCCCGAGGTCTCGGGCGCGTCACCGGCCGGGGCCTCTGCCTCGGCGGGGGTCTCGGACAGGATCTCGGCGTCTTCGATCGGCTCGCGCGCGGCGCCCCACGGGCCGGGGGCGGGGCTGTGGGGCGTGCCCGCGGCCTGCTCCCCGCCCGGCCGCGGCGGCGTGCCCCCCTCGGGCACAGTCGCCTCCGCGGGCCCCTCGCCGGGCCCGGGCCCGGGCGTCTCGGGCTCGCGCGGTGTGTCGCTGGAGCTGGCCATGGACGCTGTCCTCCCGATCCGATTCGCCCCGGACTTGTCAAGCCGGGTTTACGTAAGCCTATCTTTACGACCCTGCCGCCTCAAGCGGAGAGCCGCGCCATCACCCCCGCGAGGGCGGCCATCATGCCGGCGGCGTCGGGGCTTTCGGCCACGGCCACCGGATGCGGCGCGCCGGCCCAGGCCGCCTGCCACCGCGCCGCGGCGCTCGCGCTGATCGCCACCGGCCAGATCGGCGCCACGCCCCCTTTCGCCGCCCCTTCGCCCTCCGCCCCTTCGCCCGGCACCGCGAGCGCGCCGGCCGCCTCGGCCGCCGCCCGCGCGCTGCGCGGCGAGAACAGCGGCAGGATCACCGGCGCAGGACCGGCAAGCGCCGCCGCCCCCTCCGGCGGCAGCGGCACCGTCTGTTGTGCATAGACCACCGTTTCGGCGCAAGCCAGACCTTCGGCGCGGAGACGTCCGGCAAGATCGGTGACTGCATGTTCCCCGCGCAGATGCAGGAGCGGCAGCGGCGGATGCGCCGCCCGCAGGGTGCGGATCAGCGCCTCGGCATCGCCCCCCCCTGCCCCGTCCGAGCGCACCTCGAACCCGGCCTCGGCGGCGGCGGCGGCAGTGCGCGGGCCCACGCACCAGACCGGCCGGTCGCGCAGCCCGGACTGGGCACAGAACTGCGCCACCCCGTTCTCGGAGGTGAAGATCAGCGCGGCAAACGCCGCCGGATCCACCCCCGGCGGCCGCGGCACGATCTCCATCAGCGGCGCGATCACCGGGCGCAGCGGGCCGAGCCGCGCCACCGCCTCGGCGGCGAAGCGCTCGGACTGCGCCCGCGGCCGGGTGAGAAGGAGGACGGGCGGTTCGGCCAAGACGGCCCTCGCGACGGTCGGTGGCATTGTGCGCCTGTGGTCCCGGTGCTACCCCGGGCCACGCGCCCTTGCAACCGGCCCCTGCATGACCGACCCCCGCCCCCTCACGGTTCTCGGCCTCGAATCGAGCTGCGACGAGACCGCGGCGGCGGTGGTGCGCCATGGCCCCGGTGCCGCGCCCGGGATCCTGTCGAACGTGGTGCTGGGACAGGCCGAGCTGCACGCGGCCTTTGGCGGCGTGGTGCCCGAGATCGCGGCGCGGGCGCATGCCGAAAAGCTCGACCTCGCGGTCGAGGCGGCGATGGCCGGGGCGGGGCTGGCTCTGCGGGACCTCGATGCGGTGGCGGTGACGGCGGGGCCGGGGCTGATCGGCGGGCTGCTCGCGGGGGTGATGTGCGCCAAGGGGATCGCGGCGGCGACGGGGCTGCCGCTGGTGGGGGTCAACCACCTTGCCGGCCATGCGCTGACGCCGCGGCTGACCGATGGGCTGGGCTTTCCCTATCTGATGCTGCTGGTGTCGGGGGGGCATTGTCAGGTCCTGCGGGTGCGGGGGGCGGAGAGCTTCGACCGGCTGGGCGGGACGATCGACGACGCCGCGGGCGAGGCCTTCGACAAGGTGGCGCGGCTGCTCGGCCTGCCGCAACCGGGCGGCCCGGCGGTGGAGGCCGAGGCGGCGACGGGGGATGCGGGCCGGTTCGCGCTGCCGCGACCGTTGCTGGACCGGCCGGGGTGCGATCTGTCCTTTTCGGGGCTGAAGACGGCGGTGATGCGGACGCGCGACCGGCTGGTGGCAGCGCAGGGCGGGCTGACGCGGGCCGACCGGGCCGACCTCTGCGCCGGGTTCCAGGCGGCGGTGGCCGAGGTGCTGGCGGAAAAGGCGCGCCGGGCGCTGGCGGAGGCGGGGCCGGTCACCGCCTTTGCCGTCGCCGGCGGGGTGGCGGCGAACGCCGCGCTCCGCGCCGCGCTGGAGCGGGTGGCGGCCGAGGCCGGCGCCCCCTTCGTCGCACCGCCGCTGGCGCTCTGCACCGACAACGGCGCGATGATCGCCTGGGCCGGGATCGAGCGGCTGCGGCTGGGCCGGCGCGACGACCTGACGCTGGCGGCGCGGCCGCGCTGGCCGCTCGACACCAGCCGCGCGCCGCTGATCGGCGCCGGCCGCAAGGGCGCCAAGGCATGAGCGCCGGGGCGCGCGGCCCGGGGCCGCAGACCCGCGTCGCCGTCCTCGGCGCCGGCGCCTTCGGCACGGCGCTGGCCTGTGCGCTGGCGCGCAAGGGCCCGGTGACGCTGTGGGCCCGCGATCCGGACCACGCCGCCGAGATCGCCGCCGAGCGGCAGAACCGCCGGCGCCTGCCCGGCCCGGCCCTGCCCCCGGAGCTGACCGTGACCGCCGATCTCGACGCCGCCATGGCCGATGTGCTGCTTCTGGCCATGCCGATGCAGGCGCTGGCGGGCTTCGCCGCCGGGCAGGCCGGGCGGCTGGAGGGCCGGGCGCTGGTGGCCTGCTGCAAGGGGCTCGACCTCGAGAGCCTGCAGGGCCCGGTCGAGACCCTCGCCGCGGCCTGCCCGGGCGCGACGGTGGCGGTGCTGACCGGCCCCAGCTTTGCCGCCGACATCGCCCGCGCCCTGCCCACCGCGCTGACGCTCGCCTGCGCCGACGCGGGCGCCGGCGCGCGGCTGCAGGAACGGCTGGCGGGGCCGACGCTGCGGCTCTATCGCAGCACCGATGTCACCGGCGCGCAGCTGGGCGGGGCGCTGAAGAACGTCGTCGCCATCGCCGCGGGGATCGTTCTGGGTGCCGGGCTGGGCGAGAGCGCGCGCGCCGCCCTCATCACCCGCGGCCATGCCGAGATGCTGCGCCTGTCCTTGAGGCTGGGCGCGCGGGCCGAGACGCTGGCGGGGCTGTCGGGCCTCGGCGATCTGGTGCTGACGGCCACCTCGGAGCGCTCGCGCAACTTCGCCCACGGGCTGGCGCTGGGTCGCGGCGCCCCGCCGCCGGCCGGCGTGACGGTCGAGGGGGTGGCGACGGCCCGGGCGGTGCGCCGCCTCGCCGCCGGGCTGGGCGTCGAGATGCCGGTGGCCGACACCGTCGCCGCCGTCTGCGACGGCCGGCTCGGCATCGCCGAGGCGATCGACCGGGTCTTCAACCGCCCGCTGAAGGAAGAGTGACGCCCCCCCCTCGAGCGAAGGAGCCACGCCTTGGCCTACTGGCTGCTGAAAACCGAGCCCGACGTCTTCTCCTGGGAGGATCTGGAGGCGCGCGGCCCGACCGGCGAGGTCTGGGACGGCGTGCGCAACCATCAGGCGCGCAACATGATGCGCGCGATGCGGGTGGGCGAGCGGGCGTTCTTCTATCACTCGCGCGGGCGGGCGCCGGCGGTGGTCGGCATCTGCGAGGTCATCGCCGAGGCCCACCCCGACCCCACCACCGACGACCCGCGCTGGGAGTGCGTGGATGTGCGCGCGCGGCACCCCCTTGCCCGGGCCGTCCCGCTGTCCGAGATCAAGGCCGAACCGCGGCTGGCCGACATGGTGCTGGTGCGCAACTCGCGGCTGTCGGTCCAGCCGGTCACCGAGGCCGAATGGCGCCTGATCTGCGCGATGGGAGGTACCGACGCCGGCGCCTGATGCCGGGCCCGGGACTGGGGCTGGGGCGGATGCCACCGGCCGGCACCATGACGGGTGCGGGCACCGTGACGGAGATCCTTGCCGGAGCGGGGCTGGCATTTGGCCCGGGACAGGCCGAGGTCTCGGGGCGGCGGCGCCTGACGGAGGCCGCGCCACCGCGTCCCGCTGTCGGGCGATGCCTGCAAACGTAAGGGGAGGGCCACCCGATGGCGGAACCCTCCCCCCCCTCGCGCACCCTGACCCCACGCGCGAAATACGGTATACGGTTCCGGCCATCCTGGCCGACACGCAGACAGTGCCACAGGGCCGCGCCGCACGCAACCTGCAAGTGTGGAAAATCCAATCAGATCAGGCCTGAACGTTTTCCGCCCGGCGACGACGCCCGGCCCCGATCACGCGCGGGCCGGTCGGGCGGGCCGGTCGGGCGGGCCGGTCGGGCGTGGCGGCGTCAGGCGGGGCCCGTCAGCGCACCACGTGCACCGCACAGTCGGCCCGGCCCACGACCCAGGAGGCGGTGCTGCCCATCACACGCTCCTCGATCCCCGGACGGCGCGAGGCGATGACGATGCAGTCGACCCCCTCGCTCTCGGCCCAGTGGAGGATGGTGCGGCCCGAATGCCCCTCGACGAGGACGGCCGAGCCGTTCTCGAAGCCGGCCGCCATCTCGTCCAGCTCGGCCCGGATCGCCTGCCGGAGGTCGAAGAGATAGTCCTCCGGGATGAAGGACAGCGCATAGGGCGGTGCCTCCTCCATCACGTGCAGGATGGTGACGCGGCCCCCGGGCGCGACCAGCACGCGCGCGACCTGCAGCGCAGCCTCGGGCTTGTGCTCGCGGTCGAAGGCTACGGGGACGAGGATGTTGCGATACATCGGACCCTCCGTTTGCGCAGGGCGCGCAGGACGGCGCGGGGTGCCGCGCCCGGATCCCGACCTATCGCAGCTTCGCCATCCGAAGCAACCCCACCCGGAGGCCCGTTCAAGGACCCGGGAGCGCCCCCGCCCGCAGCCGCAGGCGCGGCCCCCCCGACGGCGATGCCGGGCCGATCCCCGCCCGGAGCACGAGGTCCCGGGGCCCGGACCTCGCGGGGGCCGCCCCCCTGCGCGATCCCCCCCCGGGACCGGGCGCCGAGGGCACGGGTCAGCGCCACCGCGCAGGCCATCTCGTCGCCGGTCTCGGCGGCGCCGATCTGCTCGATGCAATAGCGCCGCAGCCGTTCGTCCGTGATCGCCCGCAAAAGCGACAGGAGCGCCTGTGCCTCGGGCGACAGGGGGGGCCGCCGCGATGCGAGGTCGATCACCTGCGGCACCTGTCTCCCGTCCTCGGCCACCGCCCCGGTCCTCAGGCGGCAACCGCGGCGGGCATGGGCGCCCGACCCGCGGCAGCGCCGGCAGCGGCGAAGACGTCGCCGGTGATCCCCGAGAACTCGCGGATGCGCGCGATGCGCTCCTCGCTCACGTCCATCAGCACCGCCATCGCCACCACCTTGCCCATCTGCGTCGGTCGCCCGAGGTAATCGGCCGGCGCGTTGCCCAAGCGCTTCATCACCCGGTGCATCACCGGGTCAATCACCGCCACCGCATCCGAGATGCCCGCCTCGAGCCCGTATTCGAAGGCCCCGATCATCACCTCGCTGGTGACATGGCTGATCGAGTTGCGGCCGCGCCGGTCGACCAGCCGCTCGGTGTCGACACAGAACCGCGTCGCCTCCCACAGCCGGCTGGAGCGCAGGGGCGGCTCGCCGCCCAGCAGCGGCGCAAAGACGTCGGCCAGCATGTGCGGGCCGGTCGTCTGCAACAGCCGCATGCAGCCCACCACCTCGCCGTCGTCGTCGACGCTGATGATGTGGGTCGGGTCGAGCCGGTCGAAGAGGTCGCGCTCCTCGCCGTTCTCGACCCTGACGTCCCAGCCGAGCCGGCCGTCGAAGACCCGCGCCCGCAGCCGATGCATCCGGCGCAGAAGATCGCCGTGCCGCTCCTGGTTCAGTCCGTCCACCACGATGATCATGAGATGCCCCCTCTCGCAAGCCCGGAGGTGCGCTGCTGCCCTCACGGTTGTGCGGACAACCTTTTCGCGAGACCGGGGACCTGTCCATTGTGGAAAACCCGTATTCCGTGTGCCGACGGCCATGCAGCGTTGCACGGCGGACACGGTCCGGCGTCGCCGTCCGGCTCAGCCCGGGGTGATGAGACCCATGCGCACCGCGCGCCCGACCGCCTGCGGCGTGGTCAGCGCACCCAGTTTCTCGCGGGCCGAGCGGATGTGCACCTCGACCGTGCGCTGCGAGATCGACAGGATGTCGGCGACATCCTGCTGCGACTTGCCGGCGGCGACCCATTGCAGGATCTCGCGCTCGCGCGAGGACAGCATGGGCAGCTTCATCAGCGAGGTGACGGTCGAGCTGCGCATCACCGAATCGTGGAAATGCACCGCCGCGACCTGCAACTCGCCCACGATCTGCCGCTTCAGCCGGCGCCACTCGTCGCGCGGGCAGTCGCGGGTGACGCTGAGCAGGCCGCAATCGCCCATCGGCCCGCGCACCGGCACCGTCAGCCCCTGCGCCCCGATGCCGAAGGCGCGCGAGGCGTCGAACACCGTGGCAAAGCCGTCGTCCTCGGCAAAGCGCTCCCAGTCCACGGGCGCGATGCTGCGCACCGAGCGCCACAGCGTCGGGTCGACGCGCTGCAGGCCATGCTCGGCATAGTGCTGTTTCCAGGCGTCGGGATAGTTCGCATAGCCGTGCACCGCCCCGGTGACGGGGTTCTGCGTGGCATAGGAGGCATAATCGAGCTCGAGCTTCTGGCACAATCCGTCGAGGAACGCCGCGCGCCGGGCGTCATCGGGGGAGGCGCCGCCGAGGTCGATCAGCTCCATCCAGTCGCTCCGGATCCGAATCGCGCTTCAAGATGGCAAATGCACGCAGCCATTTCAAGCAGCGGTTGAACGCGGTGAGGGGGCCGCCGCCCCTGCACGCGCCACGGCGCTCAGGAGCGATGCTCGGACAGGGCACGCGCAAGGTCGAGCAGCCGCCGGCGCTTGGCCGCCGGAATCGCGCCGAAACTGCGCAGAAGCGTCGCCGCGTCGCGGTCCAGCGTGACCGGCCCGAGGCCCTCCGCCGCGTCGATGGCCCCGGGCCGCCCGGTACCGCTGGCCGGTGTGGCGCGCCGCGCGCCGCCGTTCGGCGGGGCCTCGCCGGGCCGGGGATGCTCCGGAACCAGCCCCTCGAAGAAGGCCTCCACCGGCACCTCCAGCAGGCGCGCGATCTCCCACAGCCGCGAGGCGCTGACCCGGTTGGCGCCGATCTCGTATTTCTGCACCTGCTGGAAGGTGACGCCCAGATGCTCGGCAAGGGCCTGCTGGCTCATCCCGATCAGCCAGCGGCGCTGCCGGATGCGCGCCCCCACATGAACGTCAACCGGATGCCCCATGCCGCCCCCGCACACTCTGACCGGCGGCACCATTGCAGGAGCGGCGGAGTCGCGCAACGGGCTGCGGGCGCTCAGCCGGACCAATCGGCGGATTGCATCTCGTGCAGGCGACTGACCGTGCGTTCGAATTCGAAACTGCCCTCGCCCTCGACATAAAGTTGCCCGGGAAGGTCGGCGGCCGAGGCGATCAGGCGCACCCGCGCCTCGTAGAGCGCATCGATCAGGGTGACGAAGCGCTTGGCCTCGTTGTAGTTCGACAGGCCGAGGCGGGGGATCTCCTCGAGCAGCAGCACGCCCACCGCCTCGGCCAGCGCGAGATAGTCGGCCGGGCCCAGCGGGCGGCCGCAAAGCTCCCAGAACGAGGCCCGGGCGACGCCGGCGGCATGGGCCGGGATCACCACCGCCCGGCCCTGCACCATGAGCGTCAGGGGCTCGGGCGGCGCGCCGGCGGTGAGGTCGAACCACAGCGCCTCCATCGCGGCATGGGCGCGCGCATCGGCGGGATGGAACCACACCGCCCGCCCCTCCAGCCGGTCGCGCCGGTAATCCCCCGCGGCGGCCAGCTCCATCACGTCGAGCCGGTCCTTGATCAGCGCGATGAAGGGCAGGAAGGATTCGCGCCGGAGCCCGTGCTTGTAGAGGTCATCGGGCGGCCGGTTCGAGGTGGTGACCACCGCCACCCCGGCGGCGAAGAGCGCCTGAAAGAGCCGGCCCACGATCATCGCATCGGTGATGTCGCTGATCTGCATCTCGTCGAGGCAGAGGAGGCGCAGGTCGCGTGCGAGCCCCGCCGCGACCGGGGCGAGGGCGTCCTCGACGCCAGACTGCCGCGCGGCATGGAGGCCGCGGTGGACCTCCTGCATGAAGGCGTGGAAGTGGACCCGGCGCTTGCCCGGGATGGCGGTGGCGTGCTGGAACATGTCCATCAGCATGGACTTGCCCCGCCCGACGCCGCCCCAGAGATAGACCCCCCGCGGAGGGTCCGCCGGGGGGGGCGCGAACCAGCCGCCGAAGCGCCCCCGCCGCGGCGCCGCACCCTCGGCCTCCAGCGCCCGGCGCAGCGCCTCGAGCCGCAGCGCCACCGCCTGCTGCGCCGGGTCGGGCCGCAAGCCCCCCTCGGCCGCGCGCGCGGCGTAGATCTCGGGCAGGGTCAGGCGCATGGGCTGGTGCGCCCCCCGGTGCCCCCCGGTACCCCGCCCGGAGTGCGGACGTCCGCGCCCGCGGGGGGCGTCGCAGGGGGGCCGTCTGCCCCCCGTCTCCCTGCGGGAGACTCCCCCCGAGGATATTTGAGGAAAGATGAAGGCAGCGGGGGGGCGGCGGCCGTGCGGGCGGCGGGCTGCGGGGGGGCGGGCTGGGTGGCCGCGCGCGGGGGACGGGGCATGACGGGCTCACGGCTGGGACGCGGCGCCCTGTTTGGCACCGCGTCCCGGATGCTGCAAGGCGCCGTGGTCAGGCGGCCTTGCGCTGGGCCAGCACCCTGGCGACCGTTTCGCCCATGGCCGAGGGATTCGGCGCCACGGTGATGCCGGCGGCCTCCAGGATGACGACCTTTTCCTGCGCGCTCTCGCCGAAGGCCGAGATGATGGCGCCGGCGTGGCCCATCTTGCGGCCCTTGGGCGCCGAGAGGCCGGCGACATAGGCGATGACCGGCTTGGTCATGTGGTCGCGCACGAACTCGGCGGCGTCGGCCTCCTGCGGGCCGCCGATCTCGCCGATCATCATCACTGCGTCGGTCTCGGGGTCGGCCTCGAACAGCTCCAGGATGTCGCGGAAGGACGAGCCGTTGATCGGGTCGCCGCCGATGCCGACCGAGGTGGAGACGCCGATGCCCAGCGCCTTCATCTGGCTCGCGGCCTCGTAGCCGAGCGTGCCCGAGCGCCCGACGATGCCGACGCGGCCCGGCGCGTAGATGTGCGGCGGCATGATCCCCATGAAGCCCTTGCCCGGGCTGATGATGCCGGCGCAGTTGGGGCCGATCAGGCGCATCCGCCGCTCGGCCGGATAGCGGCGCAGGAAGCGCTTGACCTTCATCATGTCCTGCGCGGGGATGCCGTCAGTGACGCAGACGGCGGTGCGGATGCCGGCGTCGGCCGCCTCCATGATCGCGTCCGCGGCAAAGGGGGGCGGCACGAAGACGAGGGACGCCTCGGCGCCGGTCTCGCGCACCGCCTGGCGGACGGTGTTGAAGACGGGGCGCTCCAGCACCGTCTCGCCGCCCCGGCCCGGGGTGACGCCGGCCACGACGTTGGTGCCGTGCCGGATCATGTCGGCGGCGTGGAACTGTCCGATCCGGCCGGACATGCCCTGCACGCAGACGCGGGTTTCCTCGGTGATGAGAATGGCCATGGGTTCCCTCCTCTCAGGCGGCCTGGCGGCCGTTGCGGGCGGCGACGGCCTTCTGCGCGGCGTCGGCCAGGGTGTCGGCGGTGATGATCGGCAAGGCGGAGCTCTCGAGGATCTGCCGCCCCTCCTCGACGTTGGTGCCGGCGAGGCGGACCACCACGGGCACCTTCACGTCGACCTCCTTCATGGCCTTCACCACGCCCTCGGCCACCCAGTCGCAGCGGTTGATGCCGGCGAAGATGTTGACGAGCATCACCTTCACCTCCGCATCCGCGAGCACGGTGCGGAAGGCGCGCACGACGCGCTCGGGGCTGGCGCCGCCGCCGATGTCGAGGAAGTTCGCCGGCGCCCCGCCCGCGAGCTTGATCATGTCCATCGTCGCCATGGCGAGGCCGGCGCCGTTGATCATGCAGCCGATGTCGCCGTCGAGCCCGACATAGGCGAGGCCATGGTCGCCCGCGGCGCTCTCGCGCGGGTCCTCCTGGCTCTTGTCGCGCAGCTCGGCCACCGCGGGGCGGCGGAAGAGCGCGTTGGTGTCGAAGCTCATCTTGGCGTCCAGCGCCACGAGGTCGCCCGCGCCGGTGATGACCAGCGGGTTGATCTCGACCATGGTCGCATCGAGGTCGCGATAGGCGCGGTAGCAGGCGCGCAGCACCGTGCACATCTTGGGCACAAGGTTCGGCGCGAGCCCCATCTCGAAGGCGAACTCGCGGGCCTGGAACTCGGCGAGCCCGACCGCGGGGTCGACGATCATGCGCACGAGGGCGTCAGGTTTCTCCTCGGCCAGCTCCTCGATCGACATGCCGCCCTCGGCGCAGCCGACGATCATGATGCGCTCGGACTTGCGGTCGAGCACGAAGCCCAGATACATCTCCTGGGCGATGTCGCCGGCCTCCTCGACATAGACGCGGTAGACGCATTTGCCCTGGGGGCCGGTCTGGGGGGTGACCAGCGTGCGGCCGAAGAGGCTGGCGGCATAGTCGCGCACCTCGTGCTCGTCGCGGCAGACCTTGACGCCGCCGACCTTGCCGCGCCCGCCCGAGTGGATCTGCGCCTTCACCACCCAGGCCTTGCCGCCCAGTTCGCGGGCGTGGAACGCCGCCTGTTCGGGGCTGTAGGCGAGGCCGCCGCGGGGAACCGGCACGCCGAAGCGCGCGAGGATCTCCTTGGCCTGGTATTCGTGGATGTCCATGGGTCCCTCCCTCAGGTCTTCGCGGCGATGGCGTCGGCCAGCACCAGCACGTTGTTGGCCATCTTCTCGCTGGCCGCGTCGATCATCTTGCCGTCGAGCGAGGCCGCGCCGCGCCCCTCGGCCTCGGCCTTGCGCAGCTCCTCGAGGATGCGGCGGGCGCGGGTGACCTCGGCCTCGGGGGGCGAGAACACCTCGTTCGCGAGCGCCACCTGGCTGGGGTGGATCGCCCATTTGCCCTCGCAGCCCAGCGCCGCCGCGCGCTTCGCCCCGGCCTTGTAGCCCTCGGGGTCCGAGAAATCGCCGAAGGGGCCGTCGATCGCCCTGAGCCCATAGGCGCGGCAGGCCACCACCATGCGGCTGATCGCGGCATGCCACTGATCGCCCGGGTAATCGGGGTTCAGCCCGCCGATGTTGGTCGTGCGCGCGCGCAGCGAGGCGGCATAGTCCGCCACCCCGAAATGCAGCGCCTCCAGCCGCCCCTGACCCTGGCCCGCGAACTGCGCGATGGCCTCGACATTGGCCATGCCCAGCGCCGTCTCGATCAGCGCCTCGAGGCCCACGCGCGTGGTCAGCCCGCAGCCCTGCTCGATCTGGTTGACCATCGCCTCGACCATGTAGAGGTCCGCCGGCACCCCCACCTTGGGCACCAGCAGCGTGTGCACCCGGTCGCCGGCCTGCTCCATCACGTCGACGACGTCGCGGTACATGTAATGGGTGTCGAGCCCGTTGATCCGCACCGACACGGTCTTGCCCAGCCCGGCCCAGTCGATGTCGTTGAGCGCCTCGATGGCGTTCTTGCGCGCCTGCTCCTTTTCGGGGGGCGCGACGGCATCCTCGAGATCGAGAAAGACATAGTCGGCCGGCCCCGCGGCGGCCTTCTCGATCATCGTCGGGTTCGACGCCGGCACGGCCAGTTCCGAGCGTTGCAGGCGCTGCTTGCGCAGGGGGTGAAGCGTGTGGCTCATGGGCGGTTCCTTCGCTTGCCGCCACCGACACCGGGGCGGATTGCGGCCGACCATGCCACGCATGGGCCATGCTGCAAACGCGAAGCGGGTCCTGCTGTAAACGCGAGACTTCACAAGGCCACGGTTTGGTAATATTGTAAATCTGACAGACCGGGCGGAGTGTGCAGCCGCATGCAGAAGACCTTCATCGGGCCGCGCCTGCGGCGTCTGCGCACCGAGCGGGCCGAGACTCAGGCGCAGATGGCGCGCGCGCTCGGGGTCTCGGCCTCTTACGTCAACCTGCTGGAAAACAACCAGCGCAGCGTGTCGGTGCCGGTGCTCCTGCGGCTGATGGAGGTCTATGGCGTCGACTGGCGCGAGATCGCCGAGGACGACGCCACCACCCTGCTGGCCGATCTGCGCGCCGCGCTGGCCGACCCGATCTTCGGCGCCCAGCGCCCCGACCTGTCCGAGCTGCGCGCCGCACTGGTGCACAGCCCAGCCCTGGCCGCGGCGTTCCTCAGGCTGCACCAGAGCTATCAGGGGGCGACCGAACAGCTCCTGACCCTCGGCGCCGGGCAGGCCGGCGGCGACGGCGCCATCGCGGCCTCGCCCGAATCGGCGGTGCACGACTTCTTCCGCCGCCACCGCAACCATTTCCGCGAGCTCGAGGAGGCGGCCGAGGGCTTCTGGCCCGACCCGGTCCCCCCCGACGAGGCCTATGTCGCGCTCAAGCACCGGCTGCGGGCGGCCGGCATCGCGGTGCGGCTGGTGCCGGTCGCGGACATGCCCCACACGCTGCGCCGCCACGACGAGCGCACCGGCGAGGTGCTCCTGTCCGAGGCGCTCGACCACCCCAACCGCGTCTTCCAGCTCGTCCACGTGATCGCCCTGATCGAGCAGCGCACGCTCCTCGACCGGCTGCTGGCGCGCAGCGGCATCGCCGGGGCGCGCGAACAGGGGCGCTGCCGGGTGGAGCTGGCCAACTACTTCGCCGCCGCCGTGCTGATGCCCTATGGCCCCTTCCTGGCCGAGGCGCAGGCGTCGAAATACGACTTCGACCACCTCGCCACCCGCTTCGGCGTCAGCTTCGAACAGGCCTGCCACCGGGCGACGACGCTGCAACGCGAGGGCGCACTCGGGGTGCCGTTCTTCTTTCTGCGCATCGACCGGGCCGGCAACGTCACCAAGCGGTTCAACGCCACCGAGTTCCACCTCGCCGAATACGGCGGCGCCTGCCCGCGGCTCGAGCTGCACATGGCGTTCCGCATCCCCGGCCGGATCGTGCCGCAATTCGTCGAGATGCCCGACGCCAGCCAGTATTTCGTCTTCTGCCGCACCGTGGACCGGCCCAGCTTCGGCCGGCAGGCGCAGGATCACCGGCTGGCGGTGGCGATGGGCTGCGCCATCCGCCACGCCCCCGACATCGGCTATGCCGAGGCGTTCCGCGTCACCGGCGCGGCGGTGTCCGAGGTCGGCATCAACTGCCGCATCTGCCCGCGCGCGAACTGCGACCAGCGCGCCTATCCCGCGGCCCTCCTCGCCCATCCGCTGGACGAACGCCGCCGCGGCGCCACCCGGTTCGAGAGCTGAGGGTCCCACCGGCGCCCGGGGCCGGGACGATGCAACCGGGACACATCTTTCCGGCTTGTTCACACAATATTGAGATTCCGTGATCCAAATCGTGGCAGGCGGGAATAGCGTCCCGTGCGGCCAGCGCGCTCCGGCTCTCGCATCGGTGATCCCGGGGCGGGGGCGGGCCCGCCCGCAGCGGCCGCCTCACGCCAAGGATCACGGAAAGGACAGATCATGACCGCCAGCACACCCAGTCTTCGCCTCGTCCTCCTGCTCGCGGCCGCCACCGCGCTGGCCGGCTGTCTCGGCAGCAGCGGCGGCGGCGGCGCAGCCGGGGGCGGTGGTGGCGGTGGTGGTGGTGGCGGCGGTGGCGGTGGCGGAGGTGACGCCGCCATGTTCCAGTCGAACTACGACCGGATCAGCGGCCTCATCCCCACCAGCGACATGCCCATCTCGGGCAGCGCGAGCTACAGCGGCATGGCCCAGATGACCGTGCGCGAAAGCGACACCGTCATCGGCGAGCTGGTCACCGACATCGCCCTCGACGTCACCTTCGCGCCCAACCGCGAGGGCAGCATCGGCGGCACCGCCAGCAACTTCCGCGGCACCATCGACGGCGCGGACATGACCTTTGCCGGCACCCTCAGCACCGAGGGCGCGCGGGCGCCCAGCACCCTCGACATCACCGAAACCACCACCAGCGTCCCGGGGGTCGGCGACGTGACGGTGCGGCCCGGCGCCTTCGGGGTCAACATGGAGGGCGACCTCACCGCCGAGGGCGAGACCGCGAGCGTCATGCTGACGCTCGGCGGCACCTTCGCCGGCGAGGCTGCCGCCGCCGCCTTCGGCACCGCCGGCCTCACCAGCGACAGCAACCTCGCCAATCCCAACCCCGTCACCGGCGCCGGCTTCTTCTACGCCGAGCGCAACTGACGCCCCCTCTCCCGCCCCCCGGGGGGCGGGAGCCTCACGCCGGGCGAGCCCCGCGCCGCTCAGGCCACCGCCGCCTCGCGGGCCACGGCGCTCGCGGCCACCTGCGCCCGCATCCGCGCCAGCGCCCGCTCCTCGAGCTGGCGCACGCGCTCCTTGGAGATGCCCAGCGCCACGCCCAGCTCCGTCAGCGTGCTGGGCGCCTCGGCCAGATGCCGCTCCACCACGATGTGCCGCTCGCGCGAGGGCAGCGCCATCAGCGCCTCGGTCAGCACCGCGCGCCGCCGCGCCGCCTCCAGCCGGCCGAGCACCACATCCTCGGCCTGCGGCCCGTCGTCCTCCAGCAGGTCGACCCACTCGCGCCCCTCGGCCGCCTCGCTCTGCGGCGCGTTCAGCGACAGGTCGGGGCCCGCCATCCGGCCCAGCATCAGCTCGACCTCCTCCACCGGAACCTCCAGTTCGGTGGCGATCCGCTCGGCCAGCAGCCGCAGCGGCAGGTCCGAGGCCTGCGCCTGCTCCAGCGCCAGCTGCACGCGGCGCATGTTGAAGAAGAGCTTCTTCTGCGCGGCATTGGTGGCAGTGCGCACGACGGAGAGGTTGCGCATCACGAAATCCTGCATCGAGGCCTTGATCCACCACCGCGCATAGGTCGAGAACCGCGCCCCGTTGTCGGGGTCGAACTTTTCCGCCGCCAGCATCAGGCCCAGGTTGCCCTGCTGCACCAGGTCCTCATAGGGCAGGCCATAGCGGCGGAACCGCCCAGCCATCGACACCGCCAGCCGCGAATAGGCCGAGATCAGCCGGTGCAGCGCCGCCTCGTCGCGCCGGTCGCGCCAGGCCAGCGCCAGCCTCCGCTCGGTCTCGGCATCGAGCAGCTCCCCTGCCATGGTGGCGCGGACATACCGGCGCGTGGCCTGCTGGATCTCGGACATGGACCTTCCCCTCCCGGGACTTGATAGCGTATCGCTATTAGTCTTCGCATGGACGCCCTTGTCAAGGTAGTAGCGCCTCGCTATTTCCCCCCGCATGGGACCTGTCGCCAACCTCGCCGCCGAGCTTGTGATCCACCTCGCCCGCCTCGCCCAGAGTGCGGGAGACCATCGGCTGACCGCCGCGCAGTGGACCGCGCTGCGATTCTTCGCGCGGGCGAACCGGCTGTCGCGGACGCCCTCGGCCTTTTCGGCCTTCCACGCCACGACCCGCGGCACGGCGTCGCAGACGGTCAAGTCCCTCGTCGCGCTGGGCCTGCTCGAGCGTCATCGCAACGAGGAGGACGGCCGCTCCATCCGGTTCGAGCTCACGGCGGCGGGTCGGGCGATGCTGGACCATGACCCGTTGCGCGCCCTCGCGGCCCATATCGACCGGCTCCCGGCCGACGAGGGCCGCCGCCTGCTCGGCGCGCTGCAGACGCTGGTGGGAGGGCTCGCGCTGGGCCAGGCGGCGCCCGTGTTCGGCACCTGCGCCGACTGCGCCCATTGCGACGCCGCCCCTCAGGCCGACGCGCCCTTCTGCCGCTGTGCCGAGGCCACGTTGATGGCGGGCGAGATGGACGCACTCTGCATCGAGTTCCAGCCCCGCCCCACCCCCGGCGCCGACCGCGTCAACTGACCCGGGCGAGCAGCCCCACGACGCTGCGGCACCGCAGGGCCCTCCTCCGGTCCCTGCCCCGGCCCTGCCAGGCCCATCCCCCCGCGCAGTCCCCGCCCACGCCCCGGGAGACCGACGCCCGAAGCGCGACAGGATCGGCCCGGATCCGGCAAGGCCATCCGGGGCGGCGCGGGTGCGCAGGATGGGTCAGGCCTGGCCTCGCCCCCGTGTCGTCACCGCCGGGAGGCCGTCACGCCGCGGAAAGGCCGATGGCCCGGCATTGCGCAGGCATGCTCGGCCGCATCCGCGGGGGCGGCGCCAGCTGCGCATCCCGGAATCCTGCCGCAACGAGGCCGGCCAGCCGCGGCATCGCGTTGCGGCCCGGCTCGGGCGCCTCGACGACATGGACGGCAGCCAGCCCGATGCCCTGATCCGGGGACCGCGCAGGGCAGCGGGGCGCGAGGGGCCCGCCCGCATCGAGATCCCCCATGCACCGGCAGGCGCTCCATGGCGCCTTCGCGCTGCATCCGCCGAGCAAGGAGCCTCGCTTCCATCCGGGCCCCGGCCGTACCCCCCCCGCTCGGCCCGGCGCAAGACCGATATCGAGGCGCTGGCATTGTCGCGCGGACCATGTATGGACCGCATTGCCGACAGCGACGGACGCCGGCCGAGATGTCCTCCCGGTCCTCCCCGCGCGCCGCTGCGCCGAACTGGTCGACAGCTTCCGCCCCCTCGCCAGCGAGGATGCAGGGATGACCGAGGCCCGCCTCGCCGGCCACCGCCTGCCGGATCCGCGCCCACGCCCCGATCTGCCTCCTTGCCCTGCTGCCCCGGCGCGTCCTGCGCCCGCCCCCGCACCGCCCTCGGTCTCCTCGGCCGCATCAGGCAAGGATCGGCGACCGCGCAGCGGGTGGTCCCCCCCACCCCCGAACACCTCGAGCACTCCGGCACCCTCAGCCTGCCCAAACCCGCCCGACACCCCCTGCGCGGCCGCCAAAGACCCCTCCCGACACGCGCGCATCAGGCCCTTGTCGGATTTCATGCCGAACCTGCCCCCCCGAGCACGGCCGCAAACCCGCCGGCCGCCCTGCCCCCTTCATCTTTCCTCAAATATCCTCGGGGGGAGTTGCCCGGAGGGCAACGGGGGGCAGACGGCCCCCCTTCGACGCCGGGGCCCGGCGCGACGCCAGCCCGGACAGCGCCCCCCACCTGCCCGCGCCGCCGCCCGCGCCCTCAGACGCCGAGGCACCAGCGCAGGATCGCCTTCTGCGCATGCAGCCGGTTCTCCGCCTCGTCGAAGATCACCGAATTGGGGCCGTCCATGACCTCGCTGGTGGCCTCCTCGCCGCGGTGGGCCGGAAGGCAGTGCATGAACAGCGCGTCGGGCTTCGCCCGCGCCATCAGCGCCGCGTCCACCTGATAGGGGCGCAGCAGGTTGTGGCGCCGTTCCTTCGCCGACTGGCTGTCGTGCATGCTGACCCAGGTGTCGGTGACCACAAGGTCGGCGCCCTCGACCGCGCGGACGGGGTCGCGCTCGATCGCGACCGAGCGGCCCCGGCCGCGGGCAAAGCCCAGCGCCTGCGCGCTCGGCTCCAGCGCGGCCGGACCGGAAAACGTCAGGTCGAAGCCGAACTGCCCGGCGGCGTGCAGGAAGGTGGCGCAGACGTTGTTGCCGTCGCCGCACCAGACCACCTTGCGCCCGGCAATGGGGCCGCGGTGTTCCTCATAGGTCATGACATCGGCCATGATCTGACAGGGGTGCGAGCTGTTGGTCAGGCCGTTGACGACCGGAACGTCGGCATGTTCGGCCAGCTCGTGCAGCACCGTCTCCTCGAAGGTGCGGATCATGATCAGGTCGACATAGCGCGAGAGCACCCGCGCGGTGTCGGCGATGGTCTCGCCATGGCCGAGCTGCATCTCCGAGCCGGTCAGCACGAGCGTCTGCCCGCCCATCTGGCGCACGCCGACATCGAAGCTGACCCGGGTGCGGGTGGAGGGCTTCTCGAAGATCAGCGCCACCATGCGGCCCGCGAGCGGCTGGTCGTCGTCAGGGGCGCCGCGGGGGCGGCCGGCGCGGGCGGTCTTCATGGCGCGGGCAGCGTCGAGGATGCCCCGCAAGGCGGCGGCGTCGGTGGTGTGGAGGTCGAGGAAATGCGGCATGCGGCGGCTCCGGTGGCGGCGGCCGGGGGGCTTTCTGCCCCCCGGACCCCCCGAGGATATTTGAGGAAAGATGAAGAGGCGGTCAGGCTGTAGCGGTCAGGCTCTGGGCGGCGGCGTCGAGGCGGGCGACCGCCTCGGCGATCTCGTCGTCGGTGATGGTCAGGGCCGGCAGGAGCCGCACCACATTGTCGGCCGCCGGCACGGTGAGGAGATGCTGGGCATAGCCCGCCTGCACCACCTCGGCCGGCGGGATCCGGCAGCGCAGCCCCAGCATCAGCCCGGCGCCGCGCACCCCCTCGAAGACCTGCGGCCAGGCGGCCACCAGCCCCTCCAGCCGCTGCCGCAGGAGCCCGGCCTTGCGCCGGACCTCGGCGAGGAAGGCCTCGTCGGCCACGATCTCCATCACCTTCGCGCCCACGGCGCAGCCCAGCGGGTTGCCGCCATAGGTCGAGCCATGGGTGCCCGCGGTCATCGCCGCCGCCGCCCGCCCGGTCGCGAGCACCGCGCCCAGCGGAAAGCCGCCGCCGATGCCCTTGGCCACCAGCATGATGTCCGGGCTCACCCCCGCCCATTCATGGGCAAAGAGCCGTCCCGTGCGGCCCATCCCGCATTGCACCTCGTCCATCACCAGAAGCGCGCCGGTCGCGTCGCAGGCCTCGCGCAGCCCCTTGAGGCAGGCGTCGGGGAGCGGCCGGATGCCGCCCTCGCCCTGCACCGGCTCGACCAGCACGGCGGCCACGGTGTCGTCGAGGGCAGCAGCCAGGGCGTCATGGTCGCCGAAGGGAAGCTGCCGGAACCCGGGCAGGAGCGGCGCGAAGCCGTCGGTCAGCTTTTCCGACCCCGCCGCCGAGATCGCCGCGATGGAGCGGCCGTGAAAGGCCCCCTCGAAGGCGAGGATGGTCGTGCGCCCGGGCTCGCCCGCCGCATGCCAGAACTTGCGCACCATCTTGACCGCGAGCTCCGTCGCCTCGGTGCCCGAGTTGGTGAAGAACACCGTGTCGGCAAAGGTCCGCTCCACCAGCATCGCCGCAAGCCGCTCCTGTTCGGGGATGCGATAGAGGTTGGAGACATGCCACAGCCGCCCGGCCTGTTCGGTCAGCGTCTGCACCAGCGCCGGGTGGGCATGGCCCAGCGCGTTCACCGCGATGCCGGCGGCCAGGTCGAGATAGCGCGCGCCCGAGGCCTCGGTCAGCCAGACACCGGAGCCGGAGGTGAAGGCGAGCGGCGCCCGGGTATAGGTGGGCAGCACGGCGGGGATCGCAGGGGCGGCGGTCATGGATCGGGACTCCTCGCAAGGGCCCAAGACGTGCCAAAGGCACGCAGGGCTGTCAATTCGGGGCCGGCGCAGGGGGCCGGACGGCAGCAGGGGGGAGCGGGGATGCGCGACAGGCGCGCGGTCGCGGACGTCAGACGCAGGCGCGTCGGCGTCGGAGCAGGCGGAGCGTGGCGGCGCTGCGTGTCATGGTGCGGCTCATAGCGCCGGCGCGCCGTCCTGTCCATCGCCAATGCATGCCGCGGCGTCTTTACCGGGCGCACCGGGCGCGCTAGCGGGAGGCATGTCGGAACGCACCGCCCCCGATCCGCTGCGCGCGGCCCTCTTGATGGTCGCGGCCTCGGGGCTGGTGGCGGGCACGACGCTGCTGGCCAAGGCGGTGGGCAGCGGCGCGCTGGGCCCCGCGCTCAGCCCGCTGCAGCTCAGCTTCGGGCGGTTCCTGTTCGCCTTTCTCGCGATCGCGCTGGTGGTGGCGGCGGTGCGCCCGAAGATGGTGCGGCCCGCGTGGGGGCTGCATCTGGGCCGGACCATGACCGGCTGGGGTGGCACCACGCTCCTGTTCGCGGCGGTCGCCTACATGCCGCTGTCCGACGCCACCGCGATCAGCTTTCTCAGCCCGGTGGTGACCATGGTGCTGGCGATCGTGCTTCTGCGCGAACGGGTGGGGCCGGTCCGCTGGACGGCGGCCGGCATCGCGCTGGCGGGGATGCTGATCCTGTTGCGGCCGGGGCCCGACAGCTTTCAGCCGGCGGCCTTCCTGGCGCTGGCGGCGGCGGTCTCGCTGGGGCTGGAGGCGATCGTGATCAAGTATCTGACGGCGCGCGAGCGGCCGCTGCAGATCCTGTTCGTCAACAACGGGGTCGGGACGGTGGTGGCGGGGCTGGCGGCGCTGGCGGTCTGGCAGGCGCCGACGCCGGCGCAATGGGCGGCGATGGCGGGCATCGGCGGGCTGATGGTGGCCGGACAGGCCTGCTATCTGTGGGCGATGCGGATGGCCGATGCGAGCTATGTCGCGCCGCTCTTCTATCTGACGCTGGCCTTTGCGGCGCTCTACGACCTCGTCGTGTTCGGCGTGGTGCCCGATGCTGTCAGCCTTGCGGGGGCGGTGGTCCTGGTCTCGGGCGCGGCGCTGATCGCCTGGCGCGAGGGGCGGCGGCGCTGAGGCGCGGATCAGAGCCCGATCAGGTTCAGCATCAGGAACAGCCCCGCCGACAGCGCCGCCGAGGCCGGCACCGTGATCACCCAGGCCGCGAGGATCGTCAGCACATGCGAGCGGCGCACCAGCTTGCGCCGCGCGCGTTCCTCGAGCGGGAGGGCGGCGTCGGCACGCTCCTTGCGCTGCACCCGCTCGGCATACCACTCGCGAAAGAATCCGACGCCGAAGATGCCGCCGACCGCGATATGGGTGGAGCTGACCGGCATGCCCAGCCAGGACGCCACGATCACCGTGATCGCCGCCGCCAGCGCCACGCACCAGGCGCGCATCGCGTTCAGCCTGGTGATCTCGCTGCCCACCAGCCGGATCAGCCGCGGCCCGAACAGCACCAGCCCCACCGACAGCCCCACCGCGCCGATCAGCATCACCCAGAGCGGGATGGTCACGCTGCCGGTGCCGTCGCCGCCCTCGACCGCATGCACGATGGCGGCCAGCGGGCCCACCGCATTGGCCACGTCATTGGCGCCATGGGCAAAGGACAGCAGCGCCGCCGCCACCACCAGAGGCGCCGAGAACAGCGCCTTGAGCGAGCGGTTTCGGTTCTCCATCCCCCGCGCCCGGCGCCGGATCGCGGGCCGCATCACCAGCGTGGTGACCACCCCGACCGCCAGCCCGATCCCGAGCGCCGTGACAGGCTCGATCCGCACCAGCCGGTTGACCCCCTTGATCGCCATGTAGACGGCGAAGGTGCCCGCCATCACCCCCACCAGCACCGGCACCCAGACCCGCGCCGCGGCGATCTTGTCGGGCACGTCGATGACCCGGGCGGTGAGGAAGGCGAGGAACCCGGCCGCGATCAGCCCGCCCATGACCGGCGAGATCACCCAGCTGGCCGCGATGGCGCCCATCACCGGCCAGTTCACCGCCCCGAAGCCGGCCGCGGCGATGCCCGCGCCCATCACGCCGCCCACCACCGAATGCGTGGTCGAGACCGGCGCGCCCAGCCAGGTCGCCAGGTTGATCCACAGCGCCGCCGCGATCAGCGCCGCCAGCATCGCCCAGATGAAGGTCTGGTTGTCGGCGATGCTCTCCGGCGCCACGATCCCGCGCGAGACGGTGCCGACCACATCGCCCCCGGCCAGCAGCGCCCCGGCCGTCTCGCACACCGCCGCGATGACCAGCGCGCCGCCCAGCGTGAGCGCGCGCGCACCCACCGCCGGGCCCATGTTGTTGGCGACATCGTTGGCACCGATGTTCAGCGCCATGTAGGCCCCGAACACCGCCGCGGCCACGACGACGAGGCCCAGCGGCTGCCCGCCGGTCGCGATGCTGGCGGCGATGCCCACCACCGCCATGAAGGCCAGCGCCAGCCCCGGCGCCACCAGCGGCCGCGCCACCGCCTGACCGGCAAGCTCCAGCACCCCGATCCGGCCCAGATCGGTGTCCAGCGTCTTGATCGCCTTGGGAGGAGATTTGCTCAAGCGGTCTCCGGCGCAGGGCGCGTCGGCTGTGTCATGAAACTGTCACACGCCGACTAACGCGGCCCCGCGGCGGGGGCAACCCCCCTGCCCCCCACACCCCGCCTGCCCAAACCCCGCTTGCCCGCGCCGGAGCCGCCCCTTTCGGCACCGCCCGCGCCGGAGCCGCCCGTGGCGGACCGGCCGACCGCGTCAGAGCCGGCCAAGGAGCGCCCTGAGACCCGGTTCCTGGACCAGCCCGGCGGCCAGCGAGGGTGCCAGCCAGCGGCGACGGCGCTGCCCGGCCTCGGGGAAGCTGTCGGTCACAGCCTCGACGGCGATGCGGAACACCTCCACCATGCAGGGCAGCTCGAGCCCGCCGTCGGTGGTCTTCTGCGCCTCGTAGCGGCCCAGCGCCTCGGGCTCGGGGCGGCCGCGGATGCCGGCCTCTTCCCACGCCTCCTGGGCGGCGGCCTCGGCCAGGCTGCGGCCCGGCATCGGCCAGCCCTTGGGCAGGATCCAGCGGCCGGTGCCGCGGCTGGTGATCAGCAGAACCTCCGTCCCCTCGGCCCCCTGGCGGGTGCAGAGCGCGGCCACCTGCAACCGCGGCGGCCGCCGCAGCATCGGCTGGACGGCATCGGCGAGGGCGCGGGCGAGCGGGCGCTGGGGCATGGCGGCTCCTGTCGGTGCTGATCCGCGAAGATGGGGATTTTCATACGGGATTCAATCCCCTGTGACGCATTTGGCAGACAGCTGCGGCACGCGGGACACGCCGGGCCGCGCGCAGACGGCGTGCCGTTGCATGCCGTACCTTGATCTGCCTCAAGGCAGCCCCCCGGCCCGCCCCGCAGGCTGGGCCCACCCGCAGCGGCCGGGGCAGGAGGGGGAGACGGACCATGCAGACCAGCGAGGACATCCGGCATGTCGCGGGCTTCGACACGCTCGGCCGCGGCGATGTCGCCCGCGTCGGCGGCAAGAACGCCTCGCTCGGCGAGATGGTCCGCCACCTTGGCGCGCGCGGCGTGGCGGTGCCGCCGGGCTTTGCCACCACCTCGGACGCCTATTGGCGCTTTGTCGACGCGAACGGGCTGAGGGACCGCATCGCCGCCCTGCTGGACGATCACGCCCGCGGCAAGGCCACGCTGGCCGAGACCGGCGCCGCCCTGCGCGCGGCCTTCGTCAGGGGCGACTTTCCCGAGGACACGGCCCGGGCGATCCGCGCCGCCTATCGCGACCTCTGCGGCCGCATCGGGCGCGCGGATGCCGATGTCGCCGTCCGCTCCTCCGCCACGGCGGAGGACCTGCCGGACGCGAGCTTTGCCGGGCAGCAGGAGACATTCCTCAACATCCGCGGCGAGGCGGCGCTGATGGAGGCCTGCCGGCGCTGCTATGCCTCGCTCTTCACCGACCGGGCGATCAGCTATCGCATCGCCAAGGGCTTCGACCACCTGAAGGTCGCGCTCTCGGTCGGCGTGCAGGCGATGGTGCGCTCGGACACCGGCGGCTCGGGGGTGATGTTCACCCTCGACACCGAGTCGGGCTTCGACAAGGTCGCGGTCATCGACGCCGCCTGGGGGCTGGGCGAGACGGTGGTGCAGGGGCTGGTGGACCCCGACGAATACCAGGTGTTCAAGCCGCTGCTGGCCGACGAACGCCTCGCCCCCATCGTGGAAAAACGCCTTGGCGCCAAGGAGATCAAGATGATCTACGCGCGCGAGGGGGCGCGGTCCACCCGCACCGTGCCGACCTCGCGGGCCGAGCGCGCGGGCTTCGTGCTGTCGGACGCCGAGATCCTGACGCTCGGGCGCTGGGCCTGCATCATCGAGGAGCATTACGGCTGCCCCATGGACATCGAATGGGCCCGCGACGGCGGGACCGGCGATCTGTTCATCGTGCAGGCGCGGCCCGAGACGGTGCAGTCGCGCAAGGCCGCCGGCACCTTCCGCAGCTTTCGCGTCGAGGGCGCGGGCAAGGTGCTGACCCGCGGCCTCTCCGTCGGCGACCAGGCGATCACGGGCACCGTCTGCCTGATCGAGGATGTGGCCGACATCGCCGGGTTCCGGGACGGCGCGATCCTCGTGACGCGCAATACCGACCCGGACTGGGTGCCGATCATGAAGCGCGCCGCCGCCATCGTCACCGACCGCGGCGGGCGCACCAGCCACGCCGCCATCGTCAGCCGCGAGCTGGGCCTGCCCGCCATCGTCGGCACCTCCGACGCCACCCATGTGCTGCACGACGGCCAGGAGATCACCGTCAACTGCGCCGAGGGCGACAGCGGGCTTGTCCATGACGGCCACGCCAGCGTCACCGAGGAAGAGCTCGACCCCGCGACCGCGCCCGCGACGCGCACGAAGGTCATGCTGAACCTCGCCAACCCCTCGGCCGCCTTCCGGTGGTGGCGGCTGCCCGCGGACGGGGTGGGGCTGGCGCGCATGGAATTCGTCGTGTCGAACCATATCCGGGTTCATCCCATGGCGCTGGTGCAGTTCGACCGGCTGGAGGATGCCGGGGCGAAGGCCGAGATCGCCGCCCTCACCGCAGGCTACGACGACAAGGGTGAATATTTCGTTGACCGCCTCGCCCGCGGGCTGTCGCGCATCGCCGCCGCGGTCCACCCGCGCCCCTGCATCGTGCGGATGAGCGACTTCAAGACCAACGAATACGCCGGGCTGATCGGCGGCGCGGGGTTCGAGACCGCCGAGGAGAACCCGATGATCGGCTTTCGCGGGGCGGCGCGCTACACCTCGCCGCGCTATCGGCCGGGGTTCGAGCTGGAATGCCGCGCGATCCGGCGGCTGCGCGAGGAGATGGGGTTCGACAATGTGGTGGTGATGATCCCCTTCTGCCGCTCGGTGGCCGAGGCCGACCGGGTGCTGGCGGTGATGGCCGAGAACGGGCTGGAGCGGGGGCGGCAGGGCCTTGAGGTCCATGTGATGGCGGAGGTGCCGTCGAACGTGATCCTTGCGCCCGAGTTCGCGGAGCGCTTCGACGGGTTCTCCATCGGCTCGAACGACCTGACGCAGCTCACGTTGGGGGTGGACCGGGACTCGGAGGCGCTGGCCGAGCTCTTCGACGAGCAGGACGAGGCGGTGAAGTGGATGATCGGGCATGTGATCCGCGCCGCGCAGCTCGCGGGAGCCAAGGTGGGGCTCTGCGGACAGGGGCCGAGCGACCACCCGGATTTCGCGCGGTTTCTGGTGGCCTGCGGGATCGACACGATCTCGGTGACGCCGGACAGTTTCCTGCGGGTCAAGGAGAAGGTGGCGGAGGCGGAGCGGGGCTGAGGCGGGGGCGCCCGGGCCCGGCGTGGGAGGGGGGCCTTCCGCCCCCCGCTCCCGTTCGGGAGCCCCCCCGAGGATATTTTCGGAAAGATGAAGGGGGCTCGGCGGGCGCGCCAGCGCGCGAGGATGTGGCGGGCGGTCATCGGGTTGCGATGGGCGCCGCCGTCCTTGCCGAGGGTGATCTCGTCCGTGCCGGTGCGGGCGCAGCGGCCCGCGGCGATGTCGGAGAAACCGGCCACGATCTCTTCGGGTGCGATGACTCTCCGGGCGATGGGGGCTGCGAGCGCGCCGATGTGGTCGATCGTGGTGGCCGGGCATCGACGCGGATCCGGGCGGGGCGCTGGGCGGTGTCGTCGACCGCGCGCCTGTCGGGGCGGCAGGCGCCGATTGGGTCGAGATGCTGGCCCGGGCGCGGCCGGTCGCCGCGGATCACCGGCCCGGTCGCCATGCTGGCGGTGCGGAGAAGGCCGGCCGCGGCGAGGGCGGCGAGCGGCTCGGGCCGGGTTTCGGCCGCGAGACGGGTGGCATTGACGAGGGCATTTGCCGTTTCGAGGAGCTTCGCATCCGGGCGCGACACGGGCGACGCTTGCGGGTTTTCCGGCCTCCCTGAGGGCCGTGCATCCTTTCCCCGGGGTCGGGGTTGAACCGCATGGCGACACGGGCGGGCATGGAGAGCGCATCGCGCGGGCGGGTACGCACCTGACCGGCGCTGTGCGGGCCACCCGCACGCCTCCGAGACCACGCAGTCTGCGCCCGATGGGGCCATCGGGCTCCGGCGTCAGGGCAGGTCCCATCCACGCCAGCATGCAGGCATCGACGCGATCGGTCCCGGTGCGAGTCCCGCAGGCCGCGGCGCAGCAGCGTCCTGCAAGGGGGACCCTCGCCAGCAGGAGCTTGCCCGAGGGCGCCAGCCCCCTGCCGGGGGCCGGTCGGCCCATGCACGAAGCGGGCGACCGGCCCCCGGACGTGCCATTCGATCCGGGCACGAACGCCCCTGGCCGAATTGTCGAACCGGCGCGCGGCCCGATCCACAGGCCGGAATGCATCGGGAAGGGTGTTCGAGATGTCGGTGGTGACATCCGTCACCTTCGCCTCTCCCCTCCTTGTCCTGCCGGGCGCACGCACGCGTCTCGGTTCGGGCGTTCGGCAGGGCGGCCGTCCACCGGGCGCCCGCCTTGCCCGCCTCGGGGGGGCGACGGCGGCCGATCCCACGCACGCGGTCCTCGAAGACGCGGGAGGAGACGGCCCAACCGCCGTTGCTTGGCGCCCGGATCCGGCCGGCAAGCGGCTCCCTCCATCCCGGGAGCCCGCGAAGCGGACGAAAGACGGTGGAGGAAACTGTCCGGGGGAGAATTGCCCGTACGAACGCCCGGCGGGAGACGGGGCGTTCGCCCCCCCCCGGCAACACCCGCCCCGGGGCGCAGCCCACCGTGCCGCGAGCGGCGGCTCCCCCGGACCCCCCGCTCAGAACGGCTCGCCGAAGCGATCGGCCACCAGCGTCTCCAGAGCATCGGCCAGCGCACCGGCCGCCTGCCCCCGGGTGCGCAGCAGGATGCTGCTGCCGCGCGCCGCGCCCAGGGTCAGCAGGCCCATGATCGAATCGCCCGACACCGTCTGGCCGTCCTTCTCGACCTCGGCCTCGGCGTCATGCGCCTCCACCACCTCGACGAAGCGGGCCGAGGCGCGCGCATGCAGCCCCTTCTCGTTGACGATGGGCAGGCGCCGCTCGATCACCCACTCGCCCGAAGCGTCCATCGCACCCTCCCCCCGGACCCTCTCCACACTCCCCGGCGCATCGCCGCACCGCACCCGGCCTCACGAGCCCTGCGCCTGCGCCCCCAGATCGAGGCTGTCGATATACTTGCGCCCCGATTCGAGCGCCGAGGCGACGGCGGCATCCACCCCCGCCCGCCGCGACTTGGCCAGCTTGATCAGCATCGGCAGGTTGGCACCATAGAGGATGCGCCGGTTCGGCGCGATGCAGGCCCTGAGCGACAGGTTCGAGGGCGAGCCGCCGAACATGTCGGTCACCACCACCACCCCCGCGCCGCTGTCCACCGCATCGGCCGCCGCGCAGATCTCGGCCTGTTTCTGCGCGCGGTCATGCCCGTCCTCGATGGAGATCGCGCGCATCCCGGGCTGTCGGCCCACGATGTGCTCGACGGCGGCGAGATACTCGCGCGCCAGGCCGCCATGCGCGACGATGACGATTCCGATCAAGCCCGTCACCCGAGACCCGCCCTGTCCGCCGCAGCGCCTCCCTCGCCTTGGCCGCCCGTCCTGCCCTTCCCCTCAAGCTCCCTGTGACGCTTAGACACCTGCCACCCCGCCTCCGCAAGGGCCTCGGCCAGCGTTTCCACCATCATGACGGATCGGTGTTGCCCTCCGGTACACCCGAAGCCGATGGCGAGATGGGCCTTGCCCTCCTCGGCATGGGCGGGCAGCAGGAACTCCACCAGCCCGCGCACCTGCGCCTCGAAGGGCGCAAAGCGCGGGTCCGCGCGGACATGCGCCGCCACCGCCGGGTTGCGCCCGTCGAGCGGCCGCAGCGCAGGCTCCCAGTGCGGATTGCGCAGGAACCGACAGTCGAACACCATGTCGAGGCCCCGCGGCATCCCCCGCTTGTAGCTGAAGGATTGCAGCGACACCGCCAGCCCCCCTGCCCCCTCCTCGCCACCGAACCAGCGACCGATCTCGGCGCGCAGCTCGTGCGGGGTCATGTCGGAGGTGTTGACGACGATCTCGGCGCGGTCCCGCACCGGGGCGAGCAGCGCGATCTCCAGCGCGATCCCGTCCTCGGGGTGGTCGTCGGGCGCCGAGGGGTGGCGCCGGCGCGTCTCGGAGTAGCGGCGCAAGAGCGCCTCGGGCGCACAATCCAGATAGACCAGCGTGAACGCCACCCGGGGGTCGCGGTCCAGCGTCGCGGCAAGGTCCAGAAACCCCTCGACGCTGAAGCCCCGCGTCCGCACATCGAGGCCCAGCGCGATGGGCCGCCCCGGCGCGGGGCCGTCGATCAGCCGTGGCACGAAATCGAGCGGCATGTTGGCGATCGCCTCGTATCCCAGATCCTCGAGCGCGTTGATGGCGGTGGTCCGGCCCGCGCCCGCCGGCCCGGTGACGCAGACGATGCGCCAGCCCGTGGCGGCCGGCGGCGGGTCCGAAGGCGATGGCTGTGGCGCGGTCATGCTGTCGCCCCCCGGTCATGGCGCAGACAGAGCATGAGCGCTTCGGGAAAACAGGAGGTTTCCACCGCATGCAGAACCGGCACCTCCACCCCCAGCCAGTCGCCCCGCCGCTCGGCCGGCAGCAGCCGCGTCTCGCGCCGGCCGAGGTCGACCGCCAGCGCCACCACCGCCTCGGCCAGCGCCGGCGCACGGATCAGCCCCAGCCCGCGCGCCTCGATCAGGCCGCGAATCGCCCCCGGCGCCGAGGCCA
>Ga0213835_100132_pt1 | contig 91904 bp, 90 predicted proteins | sample SWPATP01_FD_160576 | JGI IMG/M metagenome (GOLD analysis project Ga0213835, IMG submission 160576) | Coastal seawater microbial communities from Marineland, Florida, United States - SWPA TP0 #1 | ecosystem: Environmental > Aquatic > Marine > Coastal | place: USA: Florida | collected 2016-08-05 | reverse complement strand
CAGTTCAACATGTATCACCACTATACGGTCGACGAGCACCTGATCCGCTCGGTCGATGCGCTGTCGGAGATCGATCACGGCCGAGCGGCGGACATGCATCCGCTCGCCAACAAGCTGATGCCGACGATCGAGGAGCGCGCGGCGCTCTACGTCGCAGTTCTGATCCACGACATCGCCAAGGGCCGCCAGGAGGATCATTCGATCGCCGGCGCCCGAATCGCGCGCAAACTCTGCCCGCGTCTCGGTCTCAACGCCAAGCAGACAGAACTCGTCGTATGGCTGGTGGAACAACACCTGATCATGTCGATGACGGCGCAGACCCGCGATCTGCATGATCGCAAGACCATCGCTGACTTTGCCGAAAAAGTCCGGTCGCTGGATCGCTTGAAGCTGCTGCTGGTGCTGACCATCTGCGATATCCGCGCCGTCGGCCCGGGTGTCTGGAACGGCTGGAAGGGCCAGCTTCTGCGCACCCTCTACTATGAAACGGAACTGCGTCTCTCCGGCGGCTTTTCCGAAGCATCCGGCAAGGAACGGGCAAAGGTGGCGGAGGAAGATCTCGCCAACGCCCTGTCCGACTGGAGTCAGCAGGACCGCGAGGCGCTGGTGAAGCTCCATTACCAGCCGTATCTCCTCTCAGTACCCGTCGAGGACCAGGTCCGCCACGCAAGCTTCATCCGCGAAACCGACAAAGCCGGCAAGCCGCTCGCCACCATGGTGCGCACCGACAGTTTTCGGGCGATCACCGAAATCACCGTTCTCGCCCCCGACCATCCGCGTCTTCTATCGATCATCGCAGGCGCCTGCGCGGCCGCCGGTGCCAACATCGCCGATGCGCAGATCTTCACCACCTCCGATGGCCGTGCGCTCGATACGATCCACATCAACCGGGAATTTGCGGTCGATGACGACGAGATGCGCCGTGGCGGCACGATCGGACGGATGATCGAAGACGTGCTCGCCGGCAAGAAGCGACTGCCGGAAGTCATCGCCATCCGCGCGAAAGCCAAGAAGAACAAGAACAAGGCCTTCGATATCCCGCCGTCCGCGATCATCTCCAACGGGCTTTCCAACAAGTTCACCGTCGTCGAGGTTGAATGCCTCGACCGGACCGGTCTGCTTGCGGAAATCACCGCGGCCCTTGCCGATCTCTCGCTGGATATCCAGTCGGCGCGGATCACCACGTTTGGTGAAAAGGTGATCGATACGTTCTACGTCACCGATCTCGTCGGCCACAAGGTGACCAATGAGAACCGCCAGGGCAATATCATCACCCGGCTGAAGGCGGTCATGGCGGAACAGGAAGACGAGCTTCAGGAAGCCATGCCGGATGGTATCGTCGCGCCCCAGCCGGCTGCCGCCGACGGAGCAAATGTCTTGCCGCGGAAGTCGAAAGTCGGTGTCTGAAACACGACACCGGTGCTATCCCTGCTGAACGGGTGCTTCGTTCGGTCCGCTCTTTTGCGCCACAGAAACAGTGGGGCAGGGCGCCGGACGGATGACGCACGCCAATGCACAGGTAGAACATGAACAATCCCAGCTTCCCCAAGCATGAGCGCAAGACGATGAGCCAAGCCCGATGAGCCTCGCCAGAAAATTCGCAACCGTCGGCGGCGCAACGCTCGGCAGCCGCATTTTCGGTTTCGCCCGTGAAACCTTCATGGCGGCGGCCCTTGGCACGGGGCCGATGGCAGACGTGTTTTACGCCGCCTTCCGGTTTCCCAACCTGTTTCGCCGTCTGTTTGCCGAAGGCGCCTTCAACGCCGCTTTCGTTCCACTGTTTTCCAAGGAAATCGAGGCGAACGGCGTCGATGGTGCCAAGCGGTTTTCCGAAGAGGTCTTCGGCGTCCTGTTTTCTGCGCTGCTGATCATCACCATCGCAATGCAGCTGGCCATGCCCTGGCTGGTGCGGTGGGTCATTGCCCCGGGCTTTGCCGATGACGCGGAAAAGACCGCGCTGACGGTGCGCATGGCTGTCGTCATGTTCCCTTATCTCATGTGCATGTCGCTGACGGCGATGATGAGCGGCATGCTCAACTCGCTGCATCATTTCTTTGCCGCCGCCATCGCGCCGGTGTTCTTGAACGTGGTGATGATCGCAGCGCTTCTCTACGGCCTCTGGGTTGGCGCCGATCCGCGCGAAATCGCCTGGTATCTGTCGTGGAGCGTGCTGGTTGCGGGCGTGTTGCAGCTTGGCGTCGTCTACGTGGGCGTGCGCCACGCGGGCATCAATATCGGCTTTCGCCGGCCGAAGATGACGCCCAACGTCAAGCGCCTGCTCTGGCTCGCGGTTCCGGCCGCAATCACCGGCGGCATTACCCAAATCAACCAGATCATCGGCCAGGCGATTGCGTCGGGCAAGGAAGGCGCAATCGCTGCCCTGCAATATGCCGACCGCATCTACCAGCTGCCGCTCGGTGTCGTCGGCGTTGCCGTCGGCGTCGTGCTTCTTCCAGAATTGTCGCGGGCGCTGAAGGGCGGCCACGTCAAGGAAGCCGGCAACATCCAGAACCGCTCGATCGAATTCGTGCTGTTCCTGACGCTTCCTGCTGCTGCCGGTCTGTGGATCCTGTCGGATGCTATCATCCGCGTGCTTTACGAGCGCGGTGCGTTCTCGGCGGAAAACACCGCCGTCGTCGCCTCGATCCTTGCCATCTACGGCATCGGTCTTCCGGGTTTCGTGCTGATCAAGGCGCTGCAGCCAGGCTTTTATGCCCGCGAGGATACAAAGACGCCCATGCGCTTCACCATGGTGTCGGTCGTCATCAACTCGGGCCTCGCCATCACGCTGTTTCCGATGATCGCCGAACGCGGCATCGCGACGGCGGAAGCCGCGGCGGGATGGATCAACACGATCCTGCTATTCTCGACGTTGGTCTGGCGGGGTGATCTCGTCTGGGAATGGGCGCTTGCCCGGCGTACCGCCCTTTTGCTGGTCGCGACAGGGGTCATGGCGGCGGCGCTGTTTTATGCGCTTCCCTATGCCAGCCCATGGCTGCAACCGGGCTCGCATCTGTTGACCCAGGTGCTGGCTCTGGCCTGCCTTCTGGGCATTGCAATGGTCGTCTATTTCGCCTGCGCGTTTGCGATCGGCGGTGCCGATCTCGGCATGATCAGGCGAAACATCAAGCGGAAGCCAAAGTCTGCTGTCCCACCACCGGCGGAGTCCTGATCTCAGGACTTTCCGCGGCGCTTCAGGCTTGCAAGGCTGCCCTTGCCACCTTTTCCACCTTTGCCGCAATGCGCCCAGGCGCGTCGCGGGCCGACATCCACATGCACGATGCCGTTGCAGTAACGGCCGATGCCGCCGATGCCCGGGGCGCTCGCTGCTGCCGCAAGCACCCTCTTTTCGGCAACGCCGGGAACGCGAATGTCGGCGGCATAGCAATGGCTGTGCTGTGATGTGCCAGAGCGCGGACGGTGGCCGGAGGTCACCATCGGCTTCTTGCCGGTTTCCTTGGCGATATGGGCAAGGATGGCACCCAGCTTCTCGGGAAAGCAGTTGGTCCGAACGCTGACGCGCTGGACAGTATAGTAAGCAGAGTAGTCGTGTTTGAAAGAACTGCTGCGGCGTTTCTCGCCTTTTTCGGCGGCTTGTGCGGTCGCGGACAGCGTTAGGCAGAGCGTCATGAAGCAGGACAGCGCGACGCGGTAAAAGATGCGCATACGGGTAAACCTCGGAAAATACTCACGACCGACTGGGGTCGACTTGGTGGGGGAGTATTTCTTTCCGAAAAGTGACCTCAGTATGGAGGAATTTGCCCCAAAGTGGGATTTGTCTGCCTCAGGGGTTAAACTGCGTTAACCTTATGGTTGCTTCGAGTTCCTTGACATGGCGGGCAGTAAGCGTCGAAGACCTGTACCCGCCACGACAAAACAAGGTGTGTTTCGATGTCGATCCGTTCCCTATTTCTGGTCACGCTGGTCGTTGACGACTACGATCGGGCGCTCGATTTTTACTGTGGAATCATGGGCTTTGAGCTTGTCGCCGATACCCCTTTGGAGGCGACCAAGCGCTGGGTGGTAGTGCGCCCGCCGGGCGGAGATGGGGCCGCGCTCCTGCTGGCACGCGCCGACGGCGTCGCCGAAACGGCGGCGATCGGCAACCAGACGGCAGGCAGGGTAAGTTTTTTCCTGAAAACCGACGATTTTGCCGGTGATCACGCCCGGTTGTCAGCCAAAGGCGTCCGCTTCATCGAAGAACCGCGCCACGAACCCTATGGCACGGTCGCAGTGTTTGCCGATTGCTACAGCAACCTCTGGGATCTCATTCAGCACGCGAATGATGCAGCCTCTTGATCCCTCGTGGCGGGGCGTGCATAAGCCCGGCCATCAGCTACATGGCCCGCGGGGCGCAGCAGCGGCAAGCACGCACACTTGTCAGGTTGCGCAAGTCCAACGGCCTGAGGCCTTCCATCAGCCTATCGAGGATCTAGAATGAACAGCTTCAAGCCGCTCGTCTTTTCCGGTGTCCAGCCCACCGGCAATCTCCATCTCGGCAATTATCTCGGCGCCATCCGCAAGTTCGTCGCCCTGCAGGAAAACAACGACTGCATCTACTGCGTCGTCGACCTGCATGCGATCACGGCCCAGCTCGTGCATGACGACCTGCGCGGCCAGATCCGCTCGATCGCAGCGGCCTTCATCGCCTCCGGCATCGATCCAAAGAAGCACATCGTCTTCAACCAGTCCGCCGTGCCGCAGCATGCCGAGCTTGCCTGGATCTTCAACTGCGTCGCCCGCATCGGCTGGATGAACCGGATGACCCAGTTCAAGGACAAGGCCGGCAAGGACCGCGAAAACGCCTCGCTCGGATTGCTCGCCTATCCAAGCCTGATGGCGGCCGACATTCTCGTCTATCGCGCCACCCATGTACCTGTCGGCGATGACCAGAAGCAGCATCTGGAACTTGCCCGCGATATCGCCCAGAAGTTCAATATCGATTTCCAGGACAAGATCCGCGCAACCGGCACGGGCGTCGACATGGTTGTCGGCGAAGAGCCGATCCACGGCTATTTCCCGCTCGTCGAGCCGCTGATCGATGGTCCGGCTCCGCGCGTCATGAGCTTGCGCGACGGCACCAAGAAGATGTCGAAATCCGATCCGTCAGATCTGTCGCGCATCAACCTGATGGACGATGCCGATGAGATCCTGAAGAAGATTCGCAAGGCGAAGACCGATCCTGAGGGACTGCCGAGCGAACTCGAAGGCCTCGAAGGTCGCCCGGAAGCAGCCAATCTCGTGGGCATCTACGCGGCACTCGCCGACCGGACCAAGGCGGATGTGCTTGCCGAATTCGGCGGCCAGCAGTTCTCGGTGTTCAAACCGGCGCTTGCCGACCTCGCCGTTCATGTTCTGGCACCGATCTCGCTCGAAATGCGCCGGCTGCTGGACGACACGACCCATATCGATGCCATCCTGCGTGATGGGGGCGAGCGTGCCCGTGCCCGCGCCGAAAAGGTCATGGGTGAAGTGTTCGATATCGTCGGCTTCCTGCGCTAAGCGGGAACATCGGCGAAAATCTTGCACCCGCCACGGTCGCGTGGCGGGTTTTCATTTTCGCGGGTTCGTATAATTTCGCCACAACGACAACGTCCGACGGGAATTGAGGGGGCGGCATGGTTTCGAAACGGCTTTCCAGGCTTGAGGGACATCGGCGCAAGTTCATAGCGGTCATCGATGGCACCCCGGAATGCGAGCTTGCCGTGCACTATGCCGGCCGCCGCGCGAAGAATTCCAATGGCGGCCTGGTGCTGCTTTTCGTCATCCCCGATGGGGATTTCCAGCAATGGATCGGCGTCGAGCAGATCATGCGCGCCGAAGCCATGGAAGAAGCGGAATCGATCATGGCGAAAGCCGCCCAGAGGGTGCGCGAAACGATCGGGATCGATCCGGAAATCGTCATCCGCGAGGGAAGCGCGCCCGAGCAGATCAACATGCTGGTGGAAGAAGACCGCGATATCGCCGTCCTGGTTCTGGCTGCCGGATCGACCAAGGAAGGGCCGGGCCCGCTGGTCTCGGCGGTTGCGGGCAGGGGTGCTGCTTTCCCCATTCCCGTCACCGTTCTGCCGGATACGCTGACCGACGAGGAAATCGACGCGCTCGCCTGACCTCTCTCTTGACCGGATTGGCAGAAAGGCGCACTTGAACCAAAAGCTGATCGCGACTATCTTCTTTGGAAGAGTTCTAAGTTTGCGGCGCCCGCTGGCGCGCACGGGTCAAGGAGACAAATCATGTTCATTCAGACGGAAGCCACACCCAATCCGGCAACCCTGAAGTTCCTGCCCGGCAAGATCGTCATGGAAAAGGGCACGGCCGATTTCCGCAATGCGAGCGAGGCCGATGCGTCTCCGCTGGCCGCCAGACTGTTCGGGATCGACGGCGTCACCGGTGTTTATTTCGGCTACGACTTCATCACCGTCTCCAAGGATAGCGCCGAGTGGCAGCATCTGAAGCCGGCGATCCTCGGCTCGATCATGGAGCATTTCATGTCCGGACAGCCGGTCATGGGCGGCGCCTCGTCGCTTGCCGAAGATACCGATGAAGACGGCGAGTTCTACGAGGCCGACGACGAGACCCTCGTCGCGACTATCAAGGAACTGCTGGAAACCCGCGTCCGTCCGGCCGTTGCCCAGGATGGTGGCGACATCACCTTTAAGGGTTTCCGCGATGGCACGGTCTATCTTAACATGAAGGGCGCCTGCGCCGGTTGCCCGTCCTCGACCGCGACCCTGAAGCATGGCGTTCAGAACCTGCTCAAGCACTTCGTGCCTGAAGTGCAGGCCGTCGAAGCCATCTGATTTCGAAAAACAGTTCCGCACATGCTCGTTCTGGCCATTGATACTGCCGGGGTTGATTGTTCCGCCGCGCTCTATGATGGCGCGTCCGGCAGACTTCTCTCGTCCGTCACTGAGACGATCGGCAAGGGTCATGCAGAGCGCCTGATGGCGATCGTCGACCAGGCGCTTGATGACGCCGGCCTGCCCCTCAAATCCGTCCAGCGCATCGCCGTCGGCATCGGCCCGGGCTCATTCACCGGTATCCGGGTTGGAGTCGCTGCCGCCCGCGGTCTGGCACTGGCACTCAATGTGGAATGCGTCGGCGTCACCACGCTCGAAACGCTGGCCGCCGCACATCTTGCAAAGCATCCGGGACGCCCCGTCGTGGCAGTCATGGATGCCAAGCGGGACGAGGTCTATGCCCAGGCCTTTTCAGCCGAAGGCTCCCCGCTCAGCGAACCCACGGCACTGTCTCCGGACGATGCCGCAGCACTCATTGCCGAGCTGTCGGCCGACGTGACCGGGTCATGGCGCCCGCACGAGGCGCCGGTCCTGCCTGACCATTTCGATATCGCCGTCATTGCAAGACTTGCGGCGTCAAAGCCGAAAGGTTCGCAAAAGCCGAAACCGCTTTATCTTCGTGGACCGGATGCAAAACCGCAGACAGGCTTTGCGTTGGCGCGGCAGATCTCGTAACTCCGCGTCGTTCAATTCTTTCACGCGACCGAATGCCCGATGTTTGACGATTATCTCAGCTGGAAGCCGTTTTTCGAAGTCGTCCCGATGGAGATCTCCGACTGCGTCGAAGTCTCCGAGCTTCATGGTGCGCGCTTTCCGCGCGGCTGGAACGATGGCGAATTCCAGAATCTTCTTCTTCAGAAAGGCGTGTTCGGCTTCGTCGCACGCCAGACCAACGCGTTCTTCTCCAAACCCTTCGGGGGCTTTGTGCTGGTGCGCGAAGCAGCCGGCGAGGCGGAAATTCTCACGATCGCCGTCCCCGAAAAGTTTGGCCGTCTTGGGCTCGGATGGAGGCTGATGCAGGCCGGCTTGCGCGAAGCGACATCGCGCGGCGCCGAAACAATGTTTCTCGAGGTCGAGTCCGAAAACAAGGCCGCTGTGACGCTCTATGGCAGGCTGGGTTTCAAAAAGGTCGGCGAACGCCCGGCCTATTATACCGGTGCCGATGGACGACGGTCCTCGGCGCTTGTCATGAGCCGCGTTCTTCGTTAGTTCGTGATGAAACGAGAGCATTTGAAGGCCAAAACGTCATGACGGATCTTTCCAAAAATCTGGAGGAACTGTGTGCCGAGAAGGGCATGCGCATGACGGATCAGCGCCGGGTGATCGCGCGCATCCTGCAGGACTCCGACGACCATCCGGATGTCGAGGAACTGTATCGTCGCTCCTCCAAGGTCGATCCACGGATCTCGATCTCGACCGTCTATCGCACCGTGAAACTGTTCGAGGACGAGGGCATTATCGAGCGCCACGATTTCCGTGACGGTCGCTCTCGCTACGAGACGGTGCCGGAAGAACATCACGATCACATGATCGATCTCAATGCCGGCACGGTGATCGAATTCCAATCTGCGGAGATCGAAGCGCTGCAGGAGCGCATTGCCCGCGAACTCGGCTTCCGGCTGGTCGGACACAGGCTGGAACTCTACGGCATCCCGCTCGACAAAGACGAATAGCCTGAACACGAACGGCGTGACGACAGCCAAGGATCGACAGTGATCACCTCAATCCGCATCGGGTTCATCGTCGTCTGTCTGCTGGTGGTCACGGCTGTGCTGTTGCCGTTTCAGCTGATCGGCCTCGCCTTCGATCTGAAGATGCGCCGTTATATTCCGCGCCTCTGGCACCGCACCGCCTGCTTCCTGCTCGGCATCCGCATCCACGTCCACGGTCACCTGCAGCATCGGCGCCCCCTGATGCTCGCCTCCAACCACGTCTCGTGGAAGGATATCCTCGTGCTTGGTGCTATCGCGGATGTCGTCTTCATCGCCAAGTCGGAAGTCGCCAAATGGCCGATCTTCGGCACGCTCGCGAAATTGCAGAAGACGATCTTCGTCGTCCGCGAGGAAAAGCGCCGCACCGGCGACCAGATTAACGAGATTGCCGCACGCATGACAGCGGGCGAGATCGTCGTGCTCTTCCCGGAAGGCACGACATCGGACGGCAACCGTCTGCTCGAGGTAAAGTCATCGCTGTTCGGGGCAGCCGCTGCCGCCGTGCCGCACACGCCCCATGGCGTCGTGTATGTCCAGCCTGTATCGATCGCCTATACGCGGGTGCACGGCATGGCGATGGGTCGTTTCCACCGCCCGCTTGCGGCCTGGCCGGGGGATATCGAGCTCATGCCGCACCTGATGGGTGTGCTGAAGGAAGGCGCGATCGACGTGGATGTGGCGTTCGGCGAGACGGTCGATTTCCGCACGGGCGACAACCGCAAGCATCTCAGCCAGACCATTACCGCCCGGCTTCGCCGCATGCTGATCAGGCATCTTCGCCAAAGAGAGTACGACGCCGATTAGAACCGCTTCAAATCCGGTCCTTCTTGGAGTAAGGAGACGGCCATGAACGAACACGTCACCCTTTCGCCGGCAGAAGAGCCCGTCACCATCCCCAACACCCGCAAGGTCTTCATCAAGACCTACGGCTGTCAGATGAACGTCTACGATTCGACCCGCATGGGCGACGCGTTGGCGAGCGAAGGCTATGTCGCGACCGAGGAGATGGGCGAGGCGGATCTGATCCTGCTCAACACCTGTCATATCCGCGAGAAGGCTGCCGAGAAGGTCTATTCGGCGCTTGGCCGTCTGCGCGACATGAAGAAGGCGCGTGCCGCCGAAGGTCGAGAACTGATGATCGGTGTTGCCGGCTGCGTCGCCCAGGCGGAAGGCGAGGAAATCATCCGCCGCGCGCCATCGGTCGACGTAGTGATCGGCCCGCAGACCTATCACCGCCTGCCGGATGCGCTGCGCAAGGCCCGCGGCGGCAAGCCGGTGGTCGATACGGAATACGCGGTCGAGGACAAGTTCGACCATCTGCCGGCCACCGACCGCAAGCTTATCCGCGCCCGCGGCGTCACGGCGTTCCTTACCGTGCAGGAAGGTTGCGACAAGTTCTGCACCTTCTGCGTTGTCCCCTATACCCGTGGTTCGGAAGTGTCGCGCCCCATCAGCCAGATTGTCGACGAAGCCATCCGGCTGGTCGAAAGCGGCGTGCGCGAAATCACCCTGCTTGGTCAGAACGTCAATGCCTGGAGCGCTGAAGGCCCAACCGGTAACGACTGGGGTCTCGCCGACCTTCTCTATCGTCTTGCTGAAATCCCGGGCCTTGCCCGCCTGCGCTATACGACAAGCCATCCGCGCGACATGGATGACCGACTGATCGAGGCGCATCGCGACCTGCGCATCCTGATGCCCTATCTGCATCTGCCGGTTCAGTCGGGATCCGACCGCATCCTGAAGGCCATGAACCGTCGCCATACGGGCGCCGAATATCTGGCGCTGATCGACCGCATCCGCAATGCCCGTCCCGATATCGCCCTGTCGGGAGATTTCATCGTCGGTTTCCCGGGCGAGACCGATCAGGATTTCGAAGACACGTTGAAGATCGTCGAGGACGTCAACTACGCCTCCGCCTTCTCGTTCAAATATTCGACCCGGCCGGGAACGCCCGGCGCGGATCTTACCGATCAGGTCGCTGAAGAGGTAAAAGCCGAGCGTCTCGAACGATTGCAGGCTTTGCTCTTGAAACAGCAGGCCGATTTCGCCACATCCTGTGTTGGAAAGACGATCGATCTGCTTCTGGAAAAGCCGGGACGTATGCCCGGGCAGGTGATCGGCCGTTCGCCCTGGCTCCAGTCTGTGAATGTTGATGCAAAAACATCGCAAATCGGTGAGATTATCCGTGTACGAATCATTGGTACCGGCCCGAACAGCTTGTTTGCCGAGCCGGCAGAGAGTTTAATGGGTGCCTGACCAGCAAGTGAGGAGCTTGTTTACTTGAGCGGACGAGAATCGGTTTCTTCGACAGCGCGCCACCCCAAATCAGCAGCGACCGACGCCAACCACTTTGTCCTGACGTTCGAGAACAATCGCTTCGCGAGCGAGCTGTTCGGTCAATTCGACCAGAATCTGAAACTTCTCGAACAGCGCCTCAATATTGATGCGCGGCCCCGCGGTAATTCCGTGGCCATTTCAGGCGATGTCCCAGCCACCAATCAGGCCCGTCGGGCTCTCGATACCCTCTATGAGCGAATCCAGAAGGGCGGCACCATCGAAACATCCGATGTCGAAGGAGCTATCCGCATGGCACAGGCTGCGGACGACCAGCTGCAACTGCCGACGCTCGAGAAAAAGGCCAGGCTTTCGATGAGCCAGATCTCCACCAAGAAAAAGACGATTGTCGCGCGTACCCCGACGCAGGACGCCTATATGCGGGCGCTCGATCGGGCAGAGATGGTGTTCGGCGTCGGTCCGGCCGGTACCGGCAAGACCTATCTGGCCGTGGCGCATGCCGCGCAGCTGCTGGAACGCGGTGCCGTCGACAAGATCATTCTTTCGCGTCCGGCCGTCGAGGCGGGCGAACGTCTGGGCTTCCTTCCGGGCGACATGAAGGAAAAGGTCGATCCCTATCTGCGGCCGCTCTATGACGCGCTCTACGACATGATCCCAGCCGACAAGGTCGAACGGGCAATCACGGCCGGGGTCATCGAAATCGCGCCGCTCGCCTTCATGCGCGGCCGCACGCTTGCCAATGCCGCGATCATCCTCGACGAGGCGCAGAACACGACATCGATGCAGATGAAGATGTTTCTCACCCGTCTTGGTGAAAACGCACGCATGATCATCACCGGCGACCCGAGCCAGGTGGATTTGCCGCGCGGCGTGAAATCCGGTTTGGTCGAGGCGCTGCAGATCCTCAACGGGGTCGAAGGCATCTCGGTCATCCGCTTCAAGGATACCGACGTCGTGCGCCACCCGCTGGTTGGCCGCATCGTTAGGGCCTATGACGCGCAATATGCCGTCCACGAGGAAAGCGAGGAGGCCGGACGCTAGTCCGGTTTCCAGTCCCTATGCCCGAACTCGACATACAGATCAGCATCGACGACGAAGGCTGGCCGGAAGAGCCGGCGCTTTTGGCGTTGACGCAAAAGGTTTTCGCCGCGGCCGCCGATTATCTCGTCCGCGAAGAAGATCAACCGTTTCCGAAAATACCGCCCGAAGTCTCTCTCGTCTTTACCGACGATGATTCCATCCGGGCAATCAACGCCGAATGGCGCGGCATGGACAAGCCGACCAACGTCTTGTCTTTCCCCGCTTTTCCGCTCGAACCCGGCGGTATGCCGGGCCCGATGCTGGGCGATATCGTCATCGCAAGGCAGACTGTCGAACGCGAGGCAGTTGATCTCGACAAGAGTTTCGACGATCATCTGACCCATCTTCTGGTGCACGGCTTTCTCCATCTGTTCGGTTACGACCACATGGAAAAAGACGAGGCGGAGGAAATGGAAACACTCGAGACTCGCATTTTAGCCGGTCTCGGCCTATCTGACCCCTATGCGGGGCAGGACCCGATAGTGTAGTTTGGAACAATGAACGATTATTCGAGCAATGTCGCCCGCGAGGGCAAGGACAGTTCGGACTCACCCTCGTCGGACGAGGGAAGTAGTTCGGGACGATCCGAGCATCACCCCAAATCCCATAATACATTCTGGTCTCGGGCGGTGCGCCTGTTGCGGCCGTCGCAGGGCGAACAGCTGCGCGAGGATCTCGCCGACGCGCTGATGACCGACACCAATGTCAGCAACGCCTTTTCTCCGGAAGAGCGCGCCATGCTGCACAACATCCTCCGCTTCCGCGAGGTTCGCGTCGAGGACATCATGGTGCCGCGCGCCGATATCGAAGCCGTCGACATGAGCATGACGATCGGCGAACTGATGATCCATTTCGAGGAGACCGGCCGCTCGCGCATGCCGGTCTACAGCGACAATCTGGATGATGCCCGCGGCTTCGTGCATATCCGCGACCTTCTGTCCTATCTGGCAAAGCAGGCCCGCAACAAGCGCCGGACCGGTACCCGTGCAACGGCAGCAGCAGCCGTCGTTGCCGGTGGAGCGGTCGAGAAGCCGGCCCGTACCGCCAAGGCAGCCTTCGATCTCAGCCGCGTCAATCTCGATCAGACCGTTGCCGAGGCAGGCCTGGTGCGCAAGCTTTTGTTTGTGCCGCCCTCGATGCTGGCATCCGAGCTGATGAGCACCATGCAGGCCGCCCGTACCCAGATGGCGCTGGTCATCGACGAATACGGCGGCACCGATGGTCTCGTGTCGCACGAGGATATCGTCGAGATGGTGATCGGCGATGTCGAGGACGAGCATGACGACGAGGAAGTGATGTTCTCGCGTGCCGGCGACGATATCTTCATCGCCGATGCCCGCATCGAGCTGATGGAAATCTCCAAGGCGATCGGCTCTGATTTCGACGTGCGGGACCGGCTGGACGACGTCGATACGCTGGGCGGATTGATTTTCTCGGCGCTCGGACGCATCCCCGTGCGCGGTGAAGTCGTGCAGGCGGTGCCAGGCTTCGAATTCCAGATCCTCGACGCCGATCCGCGCCGCATCAAGCGTGTCCGGATCATGCGCAAGCGCGCGCTCGTTCGCCGCCGGCAGCTCAAGGGCGAGGGCGAGCCCGTGGCCGACAAGCAGCAGAAGGCGATTACCGACGGGACGCCGACCGTGCTTCTGGCGGCTCCCTCGTCCGACCGTAGCAACGATCACCCATCGGCCTGAGTTTCCAGGTGTTTTGAACAGCCTGCAACAGGACAAGCCGCAGTTTTTCATGAAAGACTGCGGCTTCTGATTCGGGCGAAGGGGACATCGATGGAGCGACTGGCTGGCAGGGTCATGCTTCTATGGGGCTGGCCGCGTATCCTCCTTGCTTTTTTTGCAGGCGCTGTCGGCGCACTCGCACTTCCGCCCTTCGGTTTCTTTGCCACTTTGTTTTTGTCTTTCACGCTGTTCATCTGGCTGATGGACGGCACGACCGGCAATCCTGATGGCGGGCGCCTCAGTCGTGTGCGCTCGGCCTTTTTCCTCGGCTGGGTCTTCGGCTTCGGCTACTTCGTCGCCAGCCTCTGGTGGCTCGGCAATGCGCTTCTCGTCGAGGCGGACGAGTTTGCCTGGGCAATACCGCTTGCAGTTCTGGGTCTGCCGGCTTTTCTGGCGCTATTCTGGGGCTTTGCGGCGCTGGTGGCACGCATCCTCTGGTCAGATGGCTTGGGCCGGATTGCGGCTGCTGCGTTTGGCTTTGGCCTTGCGGAATGGCTGCGGGGCTTCATGCTGACGGGCTTTCCCTGGAACTCGATCGGCTACGGCGCCATGCCGATGCCGCTGATGATGCAGTCGGCCGCTCCGCTCGGCGTGACGGGTGTGACGGTGCTGGCTGTTTTCGTGTTCTCCGCACCGGCACTGATCGGGACCCGACGCGGCATGGGGCTTGGCCTCGCGCTCGCAGGTCTTCTCCTCTGCGCCCATCTAGGCTTCGGCGCTTGGCGGCTTGCGGGTGCCGACGCGGTGCTTTCAGCCACTGCCAAGGATCCGGTCGAGGTGCGCCTCGTCCAGCCGATGATCGACCAGTCCCGCAAACTCGACGATTCCGAGCGCGGTGCGATTTTTGAAGAACATCTGGCGATGACGGCGCTGCCCGCAAAGGATGGTGCAAAGCGTCCGGATATCATCGTCTGGCCGGAAACCTCGGTTCCGTTCATCTTGACCGATAATCCCGATGCCCTGTCGCGCATTGCTGACGTGCTGGAAGATGGTCAGGTTCTGGTGACCGGCGCCGTCCGCGCTGAAAATGCCGGGCCGGGCTTTGCGACCCGCTATTACAACTCGATCTACGTCATCGACAGCAACGGCCAGATCGTGTCGGCGTCGGACAAGGTGCATCTGGTCCCCTACGGCGAGTATGTGCCTTACGAGGACATGCTGCGGTCGCTCGGCATCCCCGATGCGATTGCCATGCCGGGCGGCTTTACCGCAGCACCGGGCCGCACCATGCTGACGCTCCCGGGCGGGCAAACCTTCTATCCGCTGATCTGCTACGAAGCGATCTTCCCGGATGAAATCGGTGCCGGCATTGAACGCTCGAGCGCGCTCTTGAACGTCACCAACGATGGATGGTTCGGTGAAACGCCCGGACCCTTCCAGCATTTCCAGCAGGCGCGTGTCCGGGCTGTCGAAAACGGCATGCCGTTGATTCGCGGTGCCAACACCGGTATTTCGGCTTTCGTCGATCCTTTTGGCAGGGTCGTACGCGGCCTGGATTACAATCAAAAGGGTGTGATTGACTCAACCATGTCGAGTGTCGAAGTCCCATTTTGGAACGCTTCCGAACGGCGTTTTTACTTCTGGTTGCTGATATGTCTCATGTTTGTGATTGCACTTATTTCCCGTACAAGTTTTAAATTCTGGAAGAATTGACCCAAAACCCCTAAAATTGCATAGTGGTTTGGCCTATCGTCTCGCCATACACCTTGCTTGCCGGATTTGTTGTGACCGGCGCCACCAAAGTGTATCTCCCACACGCGGACCGGGTTGAAGATTGACAGCAACTTCGTCAGGACGTCGTTATGATTGAAAACAAGAAGAAGCCGAACCCGATTGATATTCACGTCGGGAGCCGGATTCGTCTGCGCCGCACAATGCTGGGCATGAGCCAGGAAAAGCTGGGGGAGAGCCTTGGTATCACATTCCAGCAGATTCAGAAATACGAGAAGGGAACGAACCGCGTTGGCGCCAGCCGTCTGCAGAACATTTCGTCCATCTTGAACGTCCCGGTCTCCTTCTTCTTCGAAGATGCGCCAGGCGATCAGGCGGGTGGAGCGTCCGGTATGGCGGAAGCATCCAGCTCGAACTACGTGGTTGATTTCCTGTCGTCCTCTGAGGGGCTGCAGTTGAACCGCGCATTTGTGAAGATCGCCGATCCCAAGGTTCGCCGCCGTTTGGTGGATCTGGTCAAGGCTCTTGCCGCCGATGCCGAGACGGAATGACCGGTCGACCGGTCATTATTTGAAAGGCGGCCTCCGGGCCGCTTTTTTTATGCCGTGACCTCAAGGAATTGGTAATCGCTTGGACGCATAAAGATATATTTATGTCGTTGTACGCTTGTTTTCGGCAGGCGAACTTACTAAACATTCGATGTCTGTTCTTTGAGGGGAATCCCGTTATGCGCGCCAGTTATCTGTTCACGAGTGAGTCCGTTGCAGAAGGTCATCCGGACAAGGTCTGCGATCGTATTTCCGATGAGATCGTCGATCTCGTCTACCGCGAAGCCGCAAAGACCGGGATTGATCCTTGGGGCGTCCGCATCGCTTGTGAAACGCTGGCGACGACAAACCGGGTGGTGATTGCGGGCGAAGTCCGCCTGCCGCCGAGCCTGATGAAGAAGGACAAGAACGGCAACGACGTGATCAACCCGTCGAAGTTCAAGTCGGCCGCGCGCCGGGCAATCCGCGACATCGGCTACGAACAGGATGGCTTCAACTGGAAGACCGTCAAGATCGACGTGCTCCTCCATTCGCAGTCCGCCGATATCGCGCAGGGCGTCGATAACGCAAGCGACCGTCAGGGCGACGAAGGTGCCGGCGACCAGGGCATCATGTTCGGTTACGCCTGCAAGGAAACGCCGGACCTGATGCCGGCGCCGATCTATTATTCGCACAAGATCCTTCAGCTGCTTGCCACGGCCCGCAAGAAGGGCGAGGGCGAAGCCGCCAAGCTCGGTCCCGATGCCAAGAGCCAGGTGACCGTCCGCTACGAAAACGGCAAGCCCGCCGCCGTCGACTCGATCGTGCTCTCCACCCAGCATATTGATCCCAGCTGGGACTCGAAGAAGGTACGCTCCGTCGTCGAACCCTATATCCGCGAAGCGCTCGGCGAACTCCCGATCGCCGCCGACTGCAAGTGGTACATCAACCCCACCGGCAAGTTCGTCATCGGCGGTCCCGATGGCGATGCAGGCCTCACCGGCCGCAAGATCATCGTCGATACCTACGGTGGCGCAGCGCCCCATGGCGGCGGCGCATTCTCCGGCAAGGACACGACAAAGGTCGACCGTTCGGCAGCCTATGCAGCCCGCTACCTCGCCAAGAATGTCGTGGCCGCCGGCTTTGCAGAACGCTGCACATTGCAGATTTCCTACGCGATCGGCATTTCCCAGCCGCTGTCGATCTATGTCGACCTGCACGGAACCGGCAAGAACGTGACGGAAGACCAGATCGAAGCGGCAATCCGCAAGACCATGGACCTCTCGCCGTCCGGTATCCGCCGTCACCTTGATCTCAACAAGCCGATCTATGCAAAGACGTCCGCCTACGGCCACTTCGGTCGCAAGGCCGGTCGCGACGGTTCCTTCTCCTGGGAAAAGACCGATCTCGTGAAGCCTTTGAAGGACGCCCTCAAGGGTGATCAGCTCGAAGCAGCCTGATCGCCCTTTACGAGCACGCCTGTAAAACAGTAAAGCGGGTGCCTTCTGCCGAAGGCGCCCGCTTTTACTTTGAGAGAATACGATCCATGACCGACAAGCCGCATCCCAGCCGTTCCACGGAAGCCTTTTTCGGCCGCCGCAAGGGAAAGCCGTTGCGCGAGAAGCAGGCGGAAGGTCTGGCAACGCTCCTGCCGCAGCTGAAGCTGAATCTCGCCAACCCTGCACCGCACAGGATCGAGAGCCTCTACGACTTCTCTGTCGAGCGGATGCGGCTGGAAATCGGTTTCGGTGGCGGCGAGCACCTGATCCACCGCGCCGCCGAAAATCCGTCGACCGGCTTTATCGGCGTCGAACCCTTCGTCAATTCCATGGCAAAGCTTCTGACCAACTTGGAAGAGCAGGGCCTGCGCAACATCCGCCTTTACGATGACGATGCGACCCAGGTTCTGGATTGGCTGCCGGATGCGTCGATCGATCAGATCGACCTTCTTTATGCGGATCCCTGGCCAAAGCGGAAGCACTGGAAGCGTCGCTTCGTTTCGCAGGTCAACCTGGAGCGGTTCCACCGCGTGCTGAAGCCGGGCGCAACATTCTGCTTCGCCTCAGACATCGATACCTATGTGAACTGGACGCTGATCCATTGCCGCAATCATGGCGGCTTTGCCTGGCAGGCGGAACAGGCTTCGGACTGGCTGACGCCCTACGCCGGCTGGCCGGGTACGCGATACGAGAACAAGGCCCGCCGGGAAGGGCGGTCCTCCGCCTACCTGACGTTCGTCAAGGTCTGACGGTCATTCCGATCAGTGCAGGGTGACGGTCTTCAGCTCGTCTTCGGCAGCCTTGAAAAAGGTGCTGGAGCGGTTGTCGGTGAGCAGGATCGGCGTACCGTCCGCACCGAACAGGGCCCAAAGGTCAAGGCTGGGATCGATGTCCGGAGCCTCGGGAAAACAGCGGGACACATCGTCCGACTTCATCTTGCGAATGTAACCGACTTCGCCGTTTCCGAGATGCGCGAGTTCGGACTCCGTCAAGCTCGGATTCGCTTCTTTCATAAGCATTTCTGCCTCCACAGTGGGGACGCATCAGCGATTGCTGATTGATCTACTGTGAGACGGAAATGTTAATTTTTCGCACTACACGCTCCGGCTCGGGGCGGATCAGATCGATCGAAAGAAGACCATTTTTCAACGATGCGCCGGACACCTGCATACCGTCCGCCAGCACGAAGATCCGCTGGAATTGGCGGGCCGCAATACCGCGGTAGAGGTAGTCGCGCTCGTTCTGCTCGGCCTGTCTGCCGCGAATGATAAGCTGATTTTCTTCGGTCATGACCTCGAGCTCGGCCTCCGAAAAACCGGCAACCGCAAGCGTGATGCGCAGCAGGTCGCATTCGTCCTCGCGCGGTTCGTCACCCGCTGTCTTCTTGACGCGCTCGATATTGTAGGGCGGGTAGCCGTCGCTTCCCTTGCCCAGTCGCTCGAGTGTCTTTTCCATCGCGTCGAAGCCCAGGAGGAGAGGGCTTGCGAAAGGTGTCATACGGCTCATCGGTCGTCCCAGCTTTTGTCCAGCGACTGTGCCGGCGTCCATAAGGCCCGCCGACGGGTCAATATATGGGAATTTGCGACAGTCAGCGCAAGACGCCGGCGAGCGCTTGACACGATCCGCAACCCGGCTCAAAAACCCGTAAAGTTCAAGGGGAAGAGACATGCAACGCAGAAAGATCATCATCGACACCGATCCCGGTCAGGACGACGCAGCGGCCATCATGCTGGCCTTTGCGAGCCCCGACGAGCTGGATGTGCTGGGTTTGACTGCCGTTGCCGGCAACGTGCCGCTGTCGTTTACCAGTCGCAACCTGAGGATCGTCTGCGAGCTCTGCGGCAGGCCCGATGCCAACGTCTATGAAGGTGCATTGAAGCCCTTGAACCGGCCGCAGGTGACCGCCGAACACGTCCACGGCAAGACCGGTCTCGACGGTGCGGAACTGCCCGAGCCGACCATGGTGGCGCAGGAGCAGAACGCCATCGATTTCATCATCGAGACGCTGCGCCGCGAGCCGGAAGGCACCGTGACGCTCTGCACGCTCGGTCCGCTCACCAACATCGCCATGGCGCTTACCAAGGCGCCGGACATTGCTTCGCGCGTCCAGGAACTGGTGATGATGGGTGGCGGCCTGTTTGAAGGCGGCAACATCACGCCAGCAGCCGAATTCAACATCTATGTGGATCCGGAAGCGGCCAAAATCGTATTCGGCGCCGGTATCCCTGTTGTCATGATGCCGCTCGATGTCACGCATCAGCTGCTGACCACCAAGGCACGGGTCGAAAAGATCGCCGCACTCGGCAACCGCCCGTCGCAGGTTCTCGTCGAATGGCTTGCCTTCTTCGAGCGCTTCGACATCGAGAAATACGGCTCCGACGGCGGCCCGCTGCATGACCCGTCGGTCATCGCCTATCTCTTGAAGCCGGAGCTCTTTACCGGCCGCCATTGCAATGTCGAGATCGAGACCGAATCGGAACTCACCGTCGGCATGACGGTCGCCGACTGGTGGGGCGTTACCGGCCGCACGGCCAATGCGACCTTCATGCGCCATGTCGACGCGGATGGTTTCTTCGAATTGCTGACGGAGCGCGTCGGCCGTCTCTAGGGCTCAAGCTCAACCGGCAAGCTGAATGGTCATTGCCCGATCAGGGCCTGTTTCCTCTCCCCGCGCACGGGGAGAGGGTAAGGAACCTGCACCGTACCACCATCAAAGCCCGTAGAAATCCGCGATGATCTTCCACGCCTGATCTGCGGTTTCCACAAAGCTGATCAGCTCAAGATCCTTCGGCGAGATCGTGCCGAAATCGGCAAGCGCTTCGAAGTTGACGATGCCGCGCCAGAACTTTTCTGAAAACAGGATGAGCGGGATTCGCTCCATGCGCTTGGTCTGGATCAGCGTCAGCGCCTCGAACATCTCATCGAGCGTGCCGAAGCCGCCCGGGAAGACGGCAACGGCCTTGGCGCGCATCAGGAAGTGCATCTTGCGAATCGCGAAATAGTGGAAGTTGAATGAGAGCTCCGGCGTCACGTAAGGATTGGGCGCCTGTTCGTGCGGCAGCATGATGTTGAGCCCGATGCTCGGTGCGCCAACCTCCGACGCGCCAAGGTTGCCGGCCTCCATCACGCCCGGTCCGCCACCGGTCACGACCACATATTCCTGATGGTCGTAGGCTGCCGAATGCACACCACAGAGCGTCGCGAACTTGCGGGCCTCTTCGTAGAAAACCGAGGCTGCGATCAGGTTATTGCGCTGGGTCTCGTTGTGAGCCGCCCAAGGCGCCTGGCCCGGTGCCGGAATGCGGGCACCGCCGAACAGCACGACCGTGGATTTGATCCCGGCCTCGGCGAGCATCATCTCGGCCTTCATGAGTTCCAGCTGCAGCCGCACCGGCCGCAATTCTTCGCGGCTCAGGAAATCCTCATCGGCAAAGGCAAGGCGATAGGTGGGCGACAGCGTCTGCGGTGTTTTCGGCTGAACTGCGGCGGCACTTTTGTCGGCCTTGTTGTCCTTCAGCGGATCCCAGACCCCGTCCTTCCGCCGTGGTCCGTCATTCTTCACCCGTGCCATCGCAATAACCCTTCCGGAGCCGTTCGCTTATATGCGTTGACGCCAATTCGCATTGACGCTTGAGTGCCGGTCGCTTAGAGCAATTGGCACCATTTGGCCAGCCACACGGCTGTGTCCCGGGCCTTTGCGGCCATCACGATATCGACGACGACGAAGGATTTTCCATGAGCAGCGCAGACCTCTCCTCCCTCGAAAAGACGATCGAAACCGCGTTCGACAACCGCGACAGCGTGACGATCTCGACCAAGGGAGAGATCCGCGATGCCGTCGAGCAGTCGCTCAACCTTCTCGATGCCGGCGAGGCGCGTGTGGCCGTACGCGGCGAGAATGGCAGCTGGACCGTCAATCAGTGGCTGAAGAAGGCGGTTCTCTTGTCCTTCCGCCTCAACGACATGGAAGTCGTCAAGGGCGGCCCCGGCACCTCCACCTGGTGGGACAAGGTTCCTTCGAAGTTCGAAGGCTGGGGCGAGAACCAGTTCCGTTCGGCCGGTTTCCGCGCGGTGCCGAACGCTGTCGTGCGCCGCTCGGCCTATATCGGCAAGAACGTCGTGCTGATGCCATCCTTCGTCAATCTCGGCGCCTACGTCGATGAAGGCACGATGGTCGATACCTGGGCAACCGTCGGCTCCTGCGCACAGATCGGCAAGAACGTGCACCTGTCCGGCGGCGTCGGCATTGGCGGCGTGCTGGAGCCGATGCAGGCCGGCCCGACCATCATCGAGGACAACTGCTTTATCGGCGCCCGTTCGGAAGTCGTCGAAGGCTGCATCATTCGCGAAGGCTCGGTCCTCGGAATGGGTGTCTACATCGGCAAGTCGACCAAGATCGTCAATCGCGCCACCGGTGAAGTCTCGTTCGGCGAAGTGCCGCCTTACTCGGTCGTCGTTGCCGGCTCGATGCCGTCCGGTAATGCCACGATGCCGAACGGCCTGGCCGCACCGCATCTCTATTGCGCTGTCATCGTCAAGACGGTCGATGAGAAGACCCGCTCCAAGACCGGCATCAACGAACTGCTGCGCGACTAACCGAAGGCCATCCCGATGTCCGCTGTCGACCCGATCGCAAACCTGCGGGACCTCATCCGCTGCCCGTCCGTCACGCCCGCCGAAGGCGGCGCGTTGTCGGCGCTTGAGGCGATGCTTTCGCCGCTCGGCTTTACCGTCGAGCGGATGGTGGCGACCGAGCCCGGCATGCCCGACATCGAGAACCTCTATGCCCGGCTTGGAACGAACGGTCCGCACCTGATGTTTGCCGGCCATACGGATGTAGTGCCGGTCGGCGACGAGGCGTCCTGGAGCCATCCGCCGTTTTCCGCCGAGATCGAAGGTGGAGAGATGTTCGGTCGCGGCGCCGTCGACATGAAGGGCGGCATTGCCTGCTTTGCCGCAGCCGTTGCCCGCCATATCGAAGAACACGGCGCCCCGCAGGGCTCGATCTCATTCCTGATCACCGGCGATGAGGAAGGCCCGGCCGTAAACGGCACCGAGAAGCTGCTGAAATGGGCAGCCGACAGGGGCGAGCGCTGGGATGCCTGCCTGGTCGGCGAACCGACCAATCCGGATGTGCTGGGTGATATGATCAAGATCGGCCGCCGCGGCTCCGTCTCCGGCAAGGTCATGGTCCATGGCGTTCAAGGCCATGCCGCCTATCCGCATCTCGCCGATAACGCGGTGCGCGGGCTGCTACCCCTGGCGCATGCCCTGATGCACCCGCGATTCGACGAAGGCACACCGGAATTCCCGGCCTCCAACCTCGAAGTCACCACGGTCGATATCGGTAACCCGGCCACCAATGTCGTGCCTGCCAAGGCGAGTTTTGCCTTCAACATCCGCTTCAACGACACCTGGACGGCCGAAACCGTTCAGGCCGAGATCCTGCGCCGTCTCGATGCGGCCGCAGGCGACCAGACGCTGCGTCCCGGTCGCGACAAGGTCCGTTACGAGATCGTCTGGGCCGAGCGACCGAGCCACGTCTTTTTGACCCGCAACAACGCGTTGATCAGTTCGCTCTCCGGCGCCGTCGAGGCCATGACGGGCAGGGTGCCGGCGCTGTCGACCACCGGCGGCACATCCGATGCGCGTTTCATCAAGGATTACTGCCCGGTCGTGGAGTTCGGCCTCGTCGGCCAGACCATGCACATGGTGGATGAGCGTGTCGCGATCGCCGACCTCGAAACACTGACGCAGATCTACGGAACCTTCCTCTCCCGCTGGTTCGGCGATGCTGCCGTTTCATGACGTCAGGCACCACTTAAGTGGCCTCTGGCTGCTGATCCGCGGCGATGCGCGCGGCCTCAGCGCCTTCGACATTTCCGACCAAGGCGTTGCCCGGTCCTTCCTTGCGATCCTGTGGTGCCTGCCCGCGATCGTCGCGGGATGGATGTTCAAGCGTGCCGAATATGCGCAGGCGCATCCAAGGGGCGGTGACGGTGTCATCGCGTTCGCCGGAAAGATGTTTCTGGTGGAGATCGCGCAGTGGATCGTTCCGGTTCTCGCCATCTGCCTCGTCGCTGTCGCCTTCGGACTGCGACCGCTGCTGCGCACGCTGATCGTCACGCGCAACTGGTTCACGGTGCCACTGGTCTATGCGTCTTACGTGACGGCGTTCCCCGTCAGCCTTGCGCTGGATAGCCTGTTCGGAACAGGCCTTGTTTACCGATATGGCGTGCTCGGCGTCATGCTCGCCGTTCTCGTCGGTGCGATTTTCCTTTATTGGCGACTGCTGGCGACAGTTGTTGGCGGGTCCGCATGGTTGCGGGCTTCGCTGCTCGGCTTTACCGTGATGACCGAACTGGTCGTCGTGTCGTGGCTGGAGACGAGCCTCGGAGTGAAGATTGCATGATTGCCGACCGCGGAAACTCCGGCCACATTCCCATTCCAAGAGGTGCCGATGCCCAGCTACGCTGAAGTCCGGTTTTACGTGTCCGGCATCTGGCTGCTGATCAAGGGCGATGAGCAAGGGTTCAAACAGCTCGATCTCTCCGACCGCGGCCTGCTGCGCTCCTTCTGGGCCTTTGTCTGGTGTCTGCCCGCAATGTTCGTCACCTGGGCGTGGTGGCGGATGATGTTTCTGCAGGCGATGCCGCCGGGGACGAAGACCGGTGGCCTGTTCTTCTTCCGGCTCGGCATGCTGGAGGCGATCGACTGGATTCTGCCGCTCATTCTGGTGGGCATCGTCTGCGCGCTGTTCGGGCTCGGCCAGAAATTCCCGACGATGGTGATCGTGGTCAACTGGCTGTCCGTGCCGTTTGCCTACGCCTATGCGGTTCTGGCAGCGGCCTTCATCCTGCCTGTTGGCATGACCGGATTTCTGGCACTCCTGCATCTGTCGCTGCTGATTGTCGTCGTCGTCGCGCTGACGCGGGTGATGCGCATGCTCTGCGGCCCGCAGCCGCTGCTGGTGACGGCACTGGTCATGGTGCTGATCGTGCCGGACATGCTTCTGTCCGAGGTGCTGCAGCGGTTCCTGGGCGTCTATCCGTCCTGACGGTCGTCTGGATAATCCACCTTCATGAAGTAGAGACCATCCGGCGGGGCCACCGGGCCGCATCGCTTGCGGTCGCGTGCCTCGAGCGCTGCACGCACGTCTTCAGGCGTGACCTTGCCTTGTCCGGCGATCTTCAGCGTGCCCGCAAAGGAGCGGATTTGGTTATGCAGGAAGCTCTGGGCCGAGGCGCGGATCTCGATCAGATCGCCTGAGCGCGTCACGTCCAGCCGGTCGAGCGTCCGGACCGGGCTTTTCGCCTGACAGTGGGTTGAGCGAAAGGTGGTAAAATCGTGATGCCCGACCAGCATCTGGGCCGCGGCATGCATCGCCTCGTGGTCGAGAGGCTTTGACACCCACCAGGCCCGGTTCGCCTCGAGCGCCAGAGGCGAGGGCCGGTTGAGGATGCGGTAGAGGTAATGCCGCTTGATGGCCGAGAACCTTGCATCGAAGGTCTCGTCGACGAGGCTGACATCGATGACCGAGACCTTTTCCGATGCCGTCATCAGGTAGGCGTTGACGGCGTTGCGCAGCTTGTACGGCACCCACTCGCGCGAAAGATCCGTATGAACCGTCTGGCCCCAGGCATGCACGCCGGAATCGGTCCGCCCTGCGCCACGGACCGATACGGTCTCGCCGGTCAGCTTCAGGATCGCCTTCTGCATCGCGGCCTGCACGGAATGGCCGTTGTCCTGGATCTGCCAGCCCACATAGGACGTGCCGTCATATTCAACGATCATCTTGTAACGCGGCATCAGGCGACCCGCATTCCGGCCGTCATCGCCGTGCCACGCAGGAAATCGGCGGCATCGAGCGGCTTGCCGCCGGCCTTCTGCAACCGAGTGAGGCACACCGCGCCGTCGCCGCAGGCGACCGTCAGGTGATCGTCCAGCACCGTGCCGGCGTCTCCCTGCCCGGAGCCCATTGCGGACGAGAGAACCTTGATCCGTTCCGGCTTTCCGTTGATCTCGGCCTCGAACCAGGCGCCCGGAAACGGAGAGAGCCCGCGGATATGGTTGTGAACGTCGCGCGCAGGCCTTGAGAAATCGATGCGCGTCTCGCCCTTGTCGATCTTCGACGCGTAGAGCACGCCGTCCTCAGATTGCGGTGTCAGCGGCAGGTCGCCGGCTTCCAGCTTCTCCATCGCCTCGACCATGGCGCGGGCGCCCGTCAGCATCAGGCGGTCGTGCAGCTCGCCTGCGGTCATGGCCTCGCCGATCTCGACTTCCTTGGTAAGCGCCACCGGGCCGGTATCGAGGCCCTTTTCCATCTGCATCACCATCATGCCGGTCTTTGCATCGCCAGCGATGATGGCGCGCTGGATCGGGGCAGCACCGCGCCAGCGCGGCAGCAGCGAAGCGTGGCCGTTGTAGCAGCCGAGCCGGGTGCCGGTCAGAATCGCTTCGGGCAGAAGCAGGCCATAGGCAACCACCACGGCGACATCCGCCTTGAAGGACCTGAAGATCTCACGGTCGTCCTCACTTTTGAAATTGAGCGGTGTCAGGACCGGAATGCCGAGAAGTTCCGCGGCCTGATGCACCGGCGACTTGACGAGATCGAGCCCGCGGCGCCCACCGGGACGCGGCGGCTGGCTATAGACCGCAACGATCTCGTGGCCGGCCTGCTTCAGGTTCTGCAGTGTCGGCACGGAAAATTCCGGCGTGCCCATGAAGATGATGCGAAGAGACATGGACCTTTCGCGCCCGCAAGGAACGCGCCTTCAAACCGAGATTGCCTGCAAGCGATCGCTAGACCGCCTTCGCCTTGGCAGCCTTGGTGAACCTCTTGATCACCATTTCGCGCTTCAGCCGCGATATATGGTCGATGAACAGCACGCCGTCCAGATGGTCGATCTCGTGCTGCAGGCAGGTGGCGAGCAGGCCGTCGGCCTCGATCACGTGTTCCTTGCCGTCGCGACCGATATGCTTGACCGTCACGGACGCCGGGCGCTCCACCTCGGCATAGTATTCCGGGATGGAAAGGCAGCCTTCCTCATACACCGATCGTTCGTCCGAAGAGCGGATAATTTCCGGATTGATCACGACGATCGGGTTCTTCTCGTCCTCCTCGCGCGACACGTCGACCACAAGAATGCGGTGGGCAACGCCGATCTGGATCCCGGCAAGGCCGATGCCCGGAGCGTCGTACATGGTTTCCAGCATGTCGTCCGCGAGCTTCAAAAGTGCGTCATCCACCCGTTCGAAAGGCTTGGACACCTGACGCAGGAGCGGATCTGGAAGAATGATAAGCGGCTTGATCGTCATGGCGATCCCATAACCTATCTTTTTCGCCGATGGAACAGCCCCGGATCGCCGTTCGATCAATGTTCCCGTTTTGATCTTTCCAATCCGCGGTTTTCTGCTAGCTTGCCGCCATGAATGACCTGTTCACCGAGATTTCCCGTTTTCTGGAGAGCCAGCACCCACTGGTGCTGATGGCTGCTCCGTGCATCTTCGGCATGCTTCTCATGTTGTTTCTCATGCGCCTTTCCGGAGGGAATAGCCGTCAGGCGGAAGACGCAGAGGCCCGTATGGGCGAACTGATGCGGATGCAGGGGGAAATGCAGGGCAGGCTTTCGGCGATGGGCGAAACGCTCGCGGCACGTCAGGTCGAACTCAGCCAGGTCGTCGGCCAGCGGCTTGATGGCATGACCCACCGGATCGGCGCAACCATCACCGAGCAGACCAGATCCACCCATGACAACCTGCGCCAGTTGCAGGAGCGCCTGGCCGTCATCGATGCTGCGCAGAACAACATTCAGAGCCTTGCCAAGGATGTCGTCGGATTGCAGGCGATCCTCTCCAACAAGCAGACGCGCGGCGCCTTCGGTCAGGGTCGGATGGAAGCGATCGTTTCCGACGGCCTGCCGATGGGTGCCTTCGAATTTCAGAAGACCCTGTCGAACGGGTCGAGACCGGATTGCGTGATCCGCATGCCGAACGGCTTGCCACCTTTGGTCATCGACGCGAAATTTCCGCTGGAGGCATGGAATGCCTTTCGCGAATCGGCTGCACCCGAAGCGCGACGGGCCGCATCCCAGCAATTCCGTCGCGACATGGAAGTCCACATCCGTGATGTCTCGGAGAAATACCTGATCGCCGGAGAAACGCAGGACACCGCTTTTCTGTTCGTGCCGTCCGAATCGATCTTTGCCGAGATCCACGAGCATTTCGAGAGCGTGATCCAGAAGGCGCAGCGCGCGAGGATCGTCATCGTCTCGCCGTCGCTGCTGATGCTGTCGATCCAGGTCATCCAGGCCGTGCTGAAAGACCAGCGCATGCGCGAACAGGCGCATCTGATCCAGGGCGAGGTGGCCTTGCTGATGGAGGATCTCGGTCGCCTCGACGAGCGGACCCGCAAGCTGCAATCGCATTTTTTCGCAGCCCAGAAGGATGTCGAACAGATCGTGACGTCAACAGAGAAGCTCGGCCGGCGCGGCGCACGGATCGAAGCGCTCGAACTGGAAGCACCAGTGGCCGCCCCGATACCCCACGCTGGACCAACCCCCGCAGTTCCGGCATCCGGCGCAGTCGAGAGCCGCACCGGTTCGCTGCGCTTGAGGGTAGTTGACGAGGACTGATCCTCTCGGGCAGTGTCAGCCCGCATTTCACAAAACAGACAGGCACAGCATGATTACCGTCTTCGGCTCCATCAACATGGATCTTATCGCAACGACGGAGCGGTTGCCGGGCCCGGGCGAAACGGTTGTGGGGTCAACCTTTGCGACGGCCTCCGGCGGCAAGGGTGCGAACCAGGCACTGGCCGCCCGCCGCGCAGGCAGCGGAGTGCGCATGGTCGGCGCGGTCGGAAACGACGGTTTTGCAGACCCGGCGCTGGCTCTGCTCCAGGCATCCGGAACCGACCTCACGGCAGTCACGCGGACAAACATTTCGACTGGCACAGCGCTGATCCTGGTCGGCGATGACAGCGGCGAGAACATGATCGCCGTCGTGCCCGGTGCCAATGGCACGATCGGCGAGGCGCAGGCGCAGGGCGCGGTGGAGGCCATGTCTCCATCAGACACGTTGATGCTGCAGCTCGAGATCCCGCCGGCAGCCGTCGAGGCCGCACTCCGTGCAGCAAAGGCGAAGGGCATCCGGACGATGATCAACACTGCGCCGCTGACGGCCGATGCGGTGCGACTATCCGGCCTTGCCGATATCGTCGTCGCCAACGAGACCGAATTCGAGCTTCTCGCAGGTTGCACGATCATCGACGCCCAAGCGCGCGAAGAAGTTTTGCGCCGCCTTCACAGTGAGACCGGCCAGACGTTCGTGGTCACGCTCGGTGGCGAAGGGGTCGTTGCCATGCTTGATGGTGAAATCCTGTCGGCCAAGGGCCTGAAGATAGAGCCTGTGGACACGGTGGGTGCCGGCGATACGTTCTGCGGCTATCTGGCTGCAAGTCTCGATCAGAGGATAGGCTTTGCAGATGCCTTGCGGCGGGCAGCCGTTGCGGGCTCGCTTGCCTGCCTCGAAAGAGGCGCGCAGCCGTCTATCCCTGAGGTATCAGCCGTCGAGGCGCGGCTCTGAAAAGTTTCGGACAGTTGAAACGACTGGACCCGCCTCCCGGAAGGGAAGGCGGGTCCATCAGACGACTACCGGTCTAGTTCAGGGGGGCGTAGAACTAGAGGGGGCGGTCCGGCAGGTCGTCGATCGTGATCTGTCCGTCCTTGTTCGTGTCCATGCGGGCGAACAGCTTTTCGGTGGCAGCAGCGGCTTCTTCCTTGCTGATCTTGCGATCGCGGTTCTCGTCGATCATGCGGAACATGCCGGGGCCCATCATACCGTCGCCAGGTCCACCCCTCGGACCGCGATCTCGGCGAGCTTCCCGGCGCTCATGCCGGTCGTGGTGGCGGTCACGGGCCTGTTCGCGGTCGGCACGGGGTCCGTCAGCCTTGGGGCCCTCAGCCTTAGGGCCTTCACCCTCGGGTCCTTCTGCCATCGGGCCGTCTGCATCCGGGCCTTCGTCCTCAGCCTCTTCAGGCGTCGGCGGCGGGTTGTTCTTGCGGAACTCGGCCATCTTGTTGTCACGGAAATCAACCATTTCACCGCGAGTTATGGACCCGTCCTTGTTGAGGTCGATCTCGGCGAAAAGCGCTTCCTGGCGAGCGGTCAGCTCTTCCTTGGAAATCTTGCCGTCCTTGTTCGTATCCGCCTGCTTGAGAAGGCGAACGAACATTACATCCTGCATCATCGCAGCGCGTGGACCGCCATGCGGGCCGCCGTCAGGGCCTCCGCGCCGACCTTCATGGTGGCGTGGTCCGTCAGGGCCTGGTGCAGCGAAGGCGGGGATGGCTGCGCCAGCGATAAGAGCAGCGCTCAGGCTTGCCAAAACTATCTTCTTCGCGATCATCGAGTGGTCCTTTCCGGTTGCTTCGATAGCCTGAAGATAGGATCGGCAACTGGTCAAAACCACTTAAACATCTGTAATGTAGATGAACTTTTGGTAAGGCGCGGCCTACGCGAACTTGAGGCCAGACAGAAACGAGGTCAGATCGTCGGTGATGTAATCGATGTGATCGTCCTCGTCTGAAAACTTTTCCCAACGCTCGATGACGACAGTATCGAGATTGCGCGGCACCAGCAGTACTGTGCGCATGCCGAGCGCTTTCGGCGCGATGAGATTGCGCGGCAGGTCCTCGAACATGACAGCGTTCTTCGTATCGACCGTGTGGAGGGCCGCGAACTTGTCGTAGGTCTCGCCGGCCGGTTTTGGCAGATAACCGGCGGCAACAATATCGAAGATGTCGTCGAAATGGTCGAGGATGCCGAGCGCGCGCGCGGCGGCCTGCGCATGCGGCACGCTGCCATTGGTGAAAATGAACTTGCGGCCGGGCAGCGCCCGGATGGCCTCGCCGAGTTCCGGATGCGGCAGCAGCGCCGAGTAGTCGATCGCATGCGCCTGTTCGAGAAACCCGTCCGGATCGATGCCATGGTTCAGCATCAGCCCCTGCAGCGTCGTGCCATGCTCGTGGTAATACTGCTTCTGCAGTCGCTTGGCCTCGTCATGCTCCAGCTGCAGCAATTCCTGCACATAGGCCGTCATGTTCTTGTCGATCTGCGAAAACAGATTGACGTGATGCGGGTAGAGCGTGTTGTCGAGATCGAAAACCCAGTCACGGATATTTGCGAAATCGGCGGCGTCGGGGGCAGTCTTCGGCGTCTTGTCCATCGCCGTGTTATGCCAGCGTTTGAACGGGAAGAAAATCCGCCTCTACGAACATTTACACGCCGCACCGGCCTTGGCCGGTCGTGACCCTGCGTGATACCGCCTTGGGATGGAACTTTGGATCCCCATCACCATCGCTGCCGCCTTTTGTCAGAATTTGCGGTCAGCGCTTCAGAAGCATCTGCAAGGCTCGCTCGGCACCCGCGGCGCAAGCTTCGTGCGCTTCGGCTACGGATTTCCGCTCGCCGTCATCTACGTGCTCGTTCTGCATTTCGGTGTGGGCTATGCATTGCCCAGCCCGGATCTTGAGTTCGTCTTCTGGGTCGTTCTCGGCGGGCTTGCGCAGATTTTCGCGACCATGCTTCTGGTCTACCTGTTTTCGCTAAGGAATTTCGCGGTCGGCACCGCCTATTCGAAGACCGAGCCGGTGCAGGCGGCGATCTTTGGCTTTATTATTCTGGGCGACAAACTGACCACCGGCGGCATAGTGGCGATCATCGTCGGGGTGATCGGGGTGATGCTGATCTCGATGGCCAATCTACCGCTCTCGTGGCGCAATCTCGGCACCGCCATGGTCGGCAGGATCGCGCTGATCGGCATGGCCTCGGGCGGCCTCTTCGCCATCGCCTCGATTTCCTTCCGATCCGCGTCGCTGTCGCTCAACGGACCCAATTCGATCATGCAGGCCGCCGTCACGCTGACATGCGTCACGATATTCCAGACCGTTTTCATGCTGATCTGGATGTTGTGGAAGGACAAGCGAGAGATCGTCCAGGTCGCGCGCACCTGGCGCTCCTCGGCGCTTGTGGGGCTCGCTGGCGTTGTCGGCTCCGCCTGCTGGTTCACGGCCATGACGCTGCAGCAGGTGGCCTATGTGAAGGCGCTCGGCCAGATCGAGCTGATCTTCACCTTCGCCTCGTCCTATTTCCTGTTCCACGAGCGGTTGAACCGCATGGAACTGTCGGGCTGCCTGCTGATCGTCTGCGGCATTCTCGGCCTTCTGATGTCCTGAAGGCCGAGTTCTTGCTGCTGATCAGGGAACGATCAGCGTGCCCGCACCGTGTTCGGTAAAGATCTCGAGCAGCACCGAATGCGCGGTCTTGCCGTTCAGGATGACGACTCCCTGAACGCCTGCGCGGATCGCCTCGATGCAGGTTTCGACCTTGGGGATCATGCCGCCGGAAATCGTGCCATCCTTGATCAGCGCCTGTGCCTGCGCGACGGTCAGTTCCTTGATCAGGTTCTTGTCGCGGTCGAGCACGCCTGGAACGTCCGTGAGGAACAAGAGGCGGGTGGCATGCAGCGCGCCGGCAATGGCGCCCGCAAACGTGTCGGCATTGATGTTGTAGGTGGCGCCGTCGCGGCCGGGGGCCACGGGGGCGATGACGGGGATCATCTCGGACTTCGCCAGCAGGTCGAGCAGCGTCCGGTCGACTTCGACAACCTCACCGACGAAGCCGAGGTCGAGCACGCGCTCGATGCGGCTGTCGGGGTCGATGATGGTCTTTTTGGCCTTTTCGGCAAACACCATGTTGCCGTCCTTGCCGCAGAGACCGATCGCCCACTCGCCGGTCTGATTGATCAGCGCGACGATTTCCTTGTTGATCGATCCGGCCAGGACCATCTCGACGATCTCGACCGTCTTTGCGTCGGTGACGCGAAGCCCGCCCTCAAATTTCGATTCGATGCCCATCTTGGTCAGCATCGCGCCGATCTGCGGGCCGCCGCCATGAACGACTATCGGGTTGACGCCGGACTGCTTGAGAAGCGCGATATCGGCCGCGAAAGCCTTGCCCAGAGCCATATCGCCCATCGCATGGCCGCCGTATTTGACGACGATCGTCTTGTTCTCGTAGCGCTGCATATAGGGCAGCGCCTGTGCCAGAAGTTGTGCCTGAAGTTCGCTTTCCGAAGCCGTCATGGAAATACCTCTGGGGAAATGTGTGGGGCCTTTTAACGCATGTTTTTGACAGATCAAATAATTCATGAGCAAAATTACGGTCAGGCGTGTATGTGGCGGCGATGCGTTGCGTCTTGTGCCGCACGGGGAGGCTTTGGTTTTGGTGAGTGATCGCGAGATTGCCGAATTGATCGGCCGCGTAGGTTTGCGCGACCGGACGGCATTCACAAAGCTTTATTCCGGCGTTTCGCCGAAACTATTCGCAGTCTGCCTGCGTATCCTGAAGGATAGGGCCGAATCAGAAGATGCCCTGCAGGAGATTTTCGTGCGGATATGGCAGAGAGCCGATCGGTTTGCCCCTTCGGGAACAAGCGCAGCCGGTTGGCTCATCGCAATCGCCCGAAACCATTCGATCGACCGCCTTCGCGCCCGCCGGCCCGTGACGGACGCTCTGGAAGACAGGACGGATATCGCCGACCTCGGTCCTGATCCGGAGGAGGCGTCGGTGATGCGCGGTGAAGGAAGGCGCATTGACAGCTGCATGCAGGAGCTCGATCCTGACCGCGCTGGGGCGGTCAAAAGCGCCTATGTCGAAGGCCTGACCTATCAGGAACTGGCGGAACGCCATGGCGTGCCGCTGAATACGATGCGAACCTGGCTGAGGCGCAGCCTTCTCAAGCTGAGGGAGTGCCTGGACCGATGACGACACCAGACCAAAGCGAAAACGATCGCTCCCGCGACCAGCTTCTGGCTGGCGAATATGTGCTCGGCGTCCTGCCGCTTGACCAGCGCCGCCGCGTCGAGGATCGCATCGTCCGTGATGCGGCCTTTGCGGCCATGGTGATGCGCTGGCAGGAAAACCTGTCTTCCGACCTCGATGCGGAATACGGCGAGGAACGTCCGCCGAAAGGCGTTTACGCCAGGATCGAAAAGCGCGTCTTCGCCCAGAACGGTTTTGGAAACGAGCTGGCACGCGGTGGATGGTGGAACTCGCTGCTTTTGTGGCGCGGCCTGTCATTCGCCTCGATTGCCCTTTTGGTGACATACGCGTCCTTGTCAACGGGCTGGATCGGCGGACCTGTGGGTGGCTCTGCGCCGGGCAAGCAACTGGTCGCCGAGATGAGCGGCGAGGGCAATGCGTTCGGCCTGAGGGCGCGGTATGACGGTGCCAGCGGTCGCTTGCAGCTGACGCCCGTTGCCGCAACGACGGCGGAACGCCGCTCGCTCGAACTGTGGCTTGTCCCCGGCAGCGGTGAAGAAGCAATTTCGCTCGGTATCCTGCCGGAAAGCGGCAGCGACACGATCGAAGTGCCGGCCGGGCATCGCAAGCGTGTCGAGAACGGCGCGTCCTTCGCCGTCAGCCTTGAACCATTGGGCGGCTCGCCGACCGGTCACCGGACCGGGCCGGTTCTCGCCGTCGGAAAGATCCGGGATCTTTAATTAAGGGATGCTAAATCAGAGGCATAGCGGATTTCTGTCTTCGCGTCGCCAGCCTTTGAAACTCTTCCCGCTTTCCTCTCGTCTCTAGCCATGTCCCCACAGAGGGAAAGCCGGACCTGGGAGGCGCCTTCAGCGCCGGGGTCGTTCAGGCTGTAGAGAGGAAGATAACAATGTTTAAATCCGCAATCCGCCTTGCCGCATGCGCCGCAATCTTGTCCGCCTCCGTTGCCGGCGCCTATGCCGCAAACCCGAAGGTCGGTGGCGCTGCCATGTATGAAGACAAGAACATCGTCGAGAATGCCATGAACTCCAAGGATCACACGACATTGGTCGCCGCCGTGAAGGCTGCGGGCCTCGTCGAGACCCTGCAGGGCAAAGGTCCGTTCACCGTGTTCGCGCCCACCAACGAAGCCTTCGCTGCGCTGCCGAAGGGCACTGTCGAAACCCTGCTGAAGCCGGAAAACAAGGCGCAGCTGACCAAGATCCTTACCTGCCACGTGGTGGCCGCGAACGCCATGTCGACCGCGATCGAAAAGATGATCAAGGACGACAAGGGCACGCATGACGTCAAGACCGTCGGCGGCTGCGTTCTGAAGGCCAAGGAAAGCATGGGCAAGATCACGCTCACCGACGAAACCGGTGGTGTGGCCACTGTGACGATCGCCGACGTCAAGCAGTCGAACGGCGTCATTCACGTCATCGACAAGGTTCTGCTGCCGAAGATGTAACGGCTGGCCTAAACAGGTCAAAGTCTCGGATAGAGATCCGGTCGCCTGTCACAGGCGGCCGGATTTTTCCGTTTCGGGAGAATTACCGGCCGATGGTCTTCATGATCTCGGCGCGCAGCTCGTCCAGGCCGCGGCCTTTTTCAGACGATGTCGACAGCACTTCCGGATAGGCAGCGGGCCGCTTGCGGATCTTTTCGAGCGTCTCGGCAATCAGCCTCGGAACCGCAGGATCCTTGATCTTGTCCGTCTTGGTCAAGACGATCTGATAGGACACGGCGGCCTTGTCGAGCAGGTCGAGCACGTCCTCGTCGTTCTTCTTGATGCCGTGGCGGCTGTCGATCAGCACATAGACGCGCTGCAGCGTGGCGCGGCCCCGCAGGTAATCAAACACAAGCTTAGTCCAGGCGTCGACATTTTCCTTGGGCGCCTGCGCATAGCCGTAGCCGGGCATGTCAACCAGTGCCATCGGCGGCAGGTCGCCTGCCTGGCCGGAATAGCCGTCGGGCACGAAATAGTTCAGTTCCTGTGTGCGGCCCGGCGTGTTGGATGTGCGCGCCAGCCCCTTGTAGCCCACGAGCGCATTGATCAGCGAGGACTTGCCGACATTCGAGCGTCCGGCAAACGCGATCTCAAGCGGTCCTTCCGGTGGCAGAAACTCCATCGAGGGCACGCCGCGGATAAAGATCCACGCGCTGCCGAACAGCGTCTTTTCCTCGGAATTATGGTCTGCGGCCATGGTCTCGTCGTCCTGTCTTCAATTCAAGGACATCGCTTCCGGGTTTTAGCCTCATATGTCAAGCGTTCGACCGGTTCTGTCTCTTCTGGCGACGAAACTCGAATGTCAGATGGGTGATGAGCGCCGCAAGGATCAGCACCCCGCCGGCGATCGTGCGCGGTGCCGGGATCTCGCCGTGGATCACGGCGACCCAGACGGGCCCGAGAACGGTTTCACCGGTGCCGAGCAGGGCAGCCAGCGCTGAGGGGATAAGCCGCGCACCGGTGACGAACAGTGCCATGCCGAGCCCGAGATTGAGCGCACCGAAGATGAAGAGAATACCGAGTTCGCCCGGGGTGACCGCAAGGTTCGAAGACATCGTCAGCGCGATCATGCCGGCTGCAAAGCATCCGAAGCAGGTGGCGGGTGTCATCCGCACATGCGGGTAACGGCGGGTGATGACGGTCGCCAGCGCAAACACCAGCGGAATGATCAGCGCCAGACCGTCTCCGAGCGGCGAGACCTTTCCGGTAAACGAGGACGATACCATGATGCCGACACCGACGATCACGGTGCCGATCGCAAGCCAGGTAACGCCCGATATGCGCTCGCCGTAAAACAGCCAGACCATCAGCGCCGCAAACAGCGGCACACCGGCACCGAGCAGCACCACATTGGCGACGGTCGTATACTGGATCGATATGATGAAGCAGGTGGACGCCACCATGAAGCAGAGGCCGACCGAAAGGCCCGGCCAGCCCATGCTGCGAAACAGCGCCACCGTGCCGCGCGGCCCGTCGCGCAGCAGCATGAAGGCGAGCAGGAACAGGGTGCCGAACAGGCTGCGCCAGAACACGATCGTCCAGCTGTCGGGGATATCGAGAAAGCGGGCGATCGCACCGCCGAAACTCCAGGCAAAAGCAGAGCCGACGACGAGCAGGGCGCCGATACGGTATTCCGAGCCGGGAAGGCTCGCGGGGATCGTGCCGGCCAAGGGTGGACCCGGTGGGGTGGGCGGCGGGAAGGGCGCGGGCATGGGACTGTTCCGGTTGCTGGAGCAATTCCAGCGTCAGCATGTTCTACTCTGCTTGCGGAACTTGCCTCGGGCAACCTAGCGCCGGCCTAAAGGCGGGACTGATCCACCCACGCCAGCCAATGTCGCTTTCCGCTCGCTAGGCTCTCAATCGGCCAAAGAAAAACCCCGGCGAACCGGGGTTTCTGAAGAATAGCTATTTGGACGCCGCGGGCTTTCGTTTGAACAGCCCCTTCATGTTGTCGAACAGCTCGATCTTGGCGCCGTGGCGCTTCATGATCAGGGCCTGCTGCGACACCGAAAGCGTGTTGTTCCATGCCCAGTAGATCACGAGACCGGCCGGGAAGGACGCCAGCATGTAGGTGAAGACCAGCGGCATCCAGGTAAAGATCATCGCCTGTGTCGGATCCGGCGGCGTCGGGTTCATGCGCATCTGGATGAACATCGTGATGCCCATGATGATAGGCCAGACGCCGATCATCAAGAAATGCGGGACGTCGTAAGGCAGAAGACCGAACAGGTTGAACAGCGATGTCGGGTCCGGCGCGGAAAGGTCCTGGATCCAGCCGAAGAACGGCGCATGGCGCATTTCGATGGTGGTATAGATCACCTTGTAGAGCGCAAAGAAGACAGGGATCTGCAGCACCACCGGCCAGCAACCGGCGATCGGGTTGATCTTTTCTTCCTTGTAGAGCGCCATCATCGCCTGCTGAAGGGCCATGCGGTCATCACCGTGCTTGGCCTTCAGCTCTTCCATCCGCGGCTGCATGCGCTTCATGTTGGCCATGGAGGCATACTGCTTGCTCGCCAGCGGGAAGAAGAGCAGCTTGACGACGACGGTTGTCAAAAGGATTGCCACGCCGAAATTGCCCACGTGACGGAAGAAGAAGTCCATCAGTTTGAACATCGGCTTGGTGATGAAGTAGAACCAGCCCCAGTCGATCACCAGATCGAAATGCGGGATCTTGAGCTGCTCGACATACTGGTCGATCAGCGGAACTTCCTTGGCGCCGGCAAACACGAGGCTCTTCAGCTCTGTCGACTGGCCGGGAGCGATCGAAAGCGCGTCGCCCTTGTAATCCGCCTGGTAACGCGGCTGGCCGTCGGTGAAATGCGTGAAGCGGGATTCGAACGGCATCGCCTGTGGCGGCACGATCGTCGACGCCCAGTATTTGTCGGTAATGCCGAGCCAGCCGCCGGTCGCCTTGGTGTTGGCGACAGCCTCTTCCTCGATATTGTGATAGGTATGTTCGCTGAGGCTGCCGTCGGCACCGAGAACGCCGATGAAGCCTTCGTGGATGACCCAGACGGACGGCGTTGCCGGCTTGTTGTAACGGGTCACGCGGCCATAGGAGGAGATCGAAACCGGCTCTTGGGTCGGGTTGTCGATCTTGTCGTTGACCGTGATCATGTAGTGTTCGTCGATCGCGATGGTGCGGTTGAAGACGATGCCCTTGTCGTTCGTGAACGACAGCGTCACCGGCGTTTCGCGCGTCAGCCGGTCGCCGCCAGCAAGCGTCCACCGCGTGCCGGAACCGGGTACGGTGCCGCTGGTGTCGCTGCCGATGTAGCCAAGCTCGGTGAAATAGCCGTCTCTGGTATCGGCCGGGGAGAATAGCGTGATGATCGGGCTCTTGTCGTCGACCGTCTCATGATATTCGCGAAGCTTCAGATCGTCGAAGCGAGCGCCGACCAGGTTGATGGAGCCCGAGACGGCCGCGGTCTCGATCGCAACGCGCGGAGACTTTGCAAGCGCCTCTTCGCGGGTAGCCGTCGCCTGCGCCTGGTTTGCGCCAGGAAGGTTGCCGGTCGAGGTTGCAGCGCCCGGGCTTTCCGGCGTGAAGTTCTGTCCGGCCTGCTCGGTGGTCTGCTGCTGCTGCGCAAGCCGTGCTTCGTCGGCGCGCTGCTGAGCTTCCATCCTCGGGTTCATATAGAGGAACTGCCAGGCAAGGACGATCATCACAGAAAGTGCGATCGCGATGAAGTAATTGCGGTTTTTTTCCATCATGCTTTCCTGGAAAGGGTCTCCTCGGACCGCTTCGATTTCGGCAGGCTTTCGATGCGCTCGATGAGCTGTGCCGTCATGTCTGCAAACGGGGTCTTGAGGACCTCCCTCCGCGCGACAATGACATAGTCGTGTCCGTTCTTCATTGCAAATGCGGCTGAGTGCCGAACCGCCTCTTTCAGGCGGCGGCGCATGCGGTTTCGTTCAACCGCGTTGCCATGCTTCTTGGTAACAGTAAATCCGACCCGCGGCGCTTCGTCCGGCTGATGTCGATCAAGGACTTCCAGAAGGAAAGTCCGGCCGCGTCGGGTTTCACCCTTTCGCACGGCAAGGAACTGCGGCCGGCTTTTCAGCCGCCCGGCAGTCTTCTTGTTCGTAGGTTCGGTCGTCATCGCCCGCTATCCGGGCATCCCGGCGTTAAGCCGAGAGACGAGCGCGGCCACGTGAGCGGCGAGCGGCAAGAACCTTCTGGCCACCCTTGGTTGCCATGCGGGCGCGGAAGCCGTGACGACGCTTGCGAACAAGCTTGGACGGCTGGTAGGTACGCTTCATTTTTTTAATACCGCGGTGTGCGGCCCTTCTTGAAGTTTGCTTCGTTAAAAGCAAGAGCGTTTAGGAAACGTTCGGGCGCCGGCCGCAGTGCGACTGGGAGCCTTGTGAACGTGCGCGGCTTATAAGGGGAAGAGGCGCGAAAAGTCAATCGCAGCACCGCGATTGCGCTCGGTTCCGGGCAAGTGTCTGACGAAGTTGGCTGGATTCTGGATGTCGCGTTAACGCTTGTGTCCACACGGGCTTTCCATGTCCTGTAAGCCTGACGGATGAAAACCGTGCTTTCCCGGAGTAGACCCCATGTATTTTCGTGGATTCGGGAGACTTCAGTCAGTTGCGAGGCAGCGCTAGACTAGGCAGGCGCTCACTAATTGAGCTTTTGATCATCAACAAATGTTAATCTCTCAGTGCTATTTCTCGCACCATCAAGATGTAGGGGTTTAGGGCCCTCCGCATTTTTTAATTTGTCGCTTCGGGGGAATGCATTGTGAAGATAAGAGCCAAGATCAACATGCTCGTTGGTGTGATGAGCGTTGTAACCTGTGTCATCGGTGGCATATCGCTCTTCGCAGTCCAGAAATACAATCAGCAGACCAGAGACTATGCTGCTGTTGCGCAGCGCGTGTACCAGGGTGAGCATCTTAACCGCATGGTGACGGCCGTTGTTATGGATGCGCGGGGCGTCTATGCAGCCAAGGACGCAGCAAGCGCCAAGCCGTTCGGCGATGGTATCATGAAATCGCTTGCCGAAATCGAGAAGCTCCTCGCCGCTTGGGGGCCGACCGTCCCGGCGGAGGAGAAGGAAATCTTCGACAAGCTCGTCGCGCGCTTCCAGGAATTTAAGGCCTTCCGCTCCGAGACTGCGCGTCTGGGCCAAGCCGAAGGGCCACAGGCCGCCAACGTTCAGGGCAATAACGACGCCAATCGCGCCAACCGCAAGGCTTACCAGGAGCAGATCGACGCAATCGTCAAGATCGACCAGGCGGCGATGGACAAGCTCAGCGCCGAAATCGACGGCTTTGGCGACATGATCTTCTACAGCGTGCTCGGCGCTACCCTGCTGGGTGTGATGGGTGGTCTGGCATTCGGAATTTCGCTCGGTCGCAAGCAGATAAGCCAGCCAATTCTCGAGCTCACGTCTTCGATGAAGCGCCTGGCCACCGGCGACTACGCTGCAGCTGTGCCCTTTGCCGGCCGTGCCGACGAGATCGGAGACATGGCCGAGGCTGTCGGCGTGTTCAAGAAGAACGGCCTCGAGGTGGCGCGGATGAGCGGTGCCGAAGCAGAGATGCGATCGAAGAACGATGATCTTCAGGCGCGCATGGCCAACGTCGTCGGCGCAGCGGTCGAAGGTGATTTTTCGCGGCGCATAGACAAGCAGTGGGGCGATGAAAACCTCGACCGGTTCGCACGCAATGTCGATCAGCTTGTCTCAAGTGTCGATGCAGGCGTGGCGGAAACGCGCCGTGTCATCGGCAGCTTGGCGGAAGGCAAGTTCGACGACAGCATGGCCGGCCATTTCAAGGGCGCCTTTGCCGAACTGCAGCAGAACGTCAATGCGACGATGGACACGCTGCGTGGCACCATGCGCAACATCCGTGCCGGAACCGGCGCGATGAACGACGGAGCATCCGAACTCAGCTCCGCCGTCAACGATCTCTCCAAGCGCACCGAGCAGCAGGCAGCGGCTCTGGAAGAAACCTCGGCGGCACTCGACGAGATCACGGCCGTGGTGAAGACCTCGACCGAGCGGGCCACCGAGGCGACCGTGATGGTGAGCGAAGCCAAGACCAGTGCCGTGCAGTCCGGTGAGGTGGTGCGCAGCGCCGTCGACGCCATGGGCCGTATCGAGCAGGCATCGCGCGAGATTGCCCAGATTACCAACGTCATCGACGAGATTGCCTTCCAGACCAACCTCTTGGCGCTCAACGCCGGTGTCGAGGCAGCTCGTGCGGGCGAAGCCGGCAAGGGATTTGCCGTCGTCGCACAGGAAGTGCGCGAACTGGCGCAGCGGTCTGCCAGTGCGGCCAAGGATATCAAGGCGCTGATCGGCAAGTCCGGTGACGAAGTAGCGGCCGGCGTGCGTCTCGTCCAGAACACCGGCCATGCGCTGTCCGACATTGAATCCCGCGTCATCAGCATCAACGATCACATCAACTCGATCGCGGTTGCATCTCGCGAGCAGGCGACCGGCTTGGCGGAGATCAACAGCGCCATCAACCAGATGGATCAGGTGACGCAGCAAAATGCCGCGATGGTGGAAGAAACATCCGCCGCGACCTCGAGGCTTTCCGGTGAAGCGGACAATCTTTTCGCACTCGTATCCAAGTTCCGGATCGACGGAGAAGCGTCGGGTCATCGTGCGCCCGTCGCGGTCGCTTCCGGTTCTGCCTCCGCAAGAACACCGGCGCCCCGCGTGTCCCCGGTCAAGACCATGACCAAATCGATCGCCCGCGCCTTTGGCGGCGGATCCGCCGCTGCGGCAGCGGCGCCGTCGGCAAGCGCGGACTGGGAAGAGTTCTGAGCCGAACCACCCGTGCAAGCGAACAGGGGCCCAGGTGGTATCGTCCATCCGGGCCCTTTGTTTTTGTCGGTTCTGTCGTGCTTCAATCTAGCCCAGGAAACGCTCCAAGGCCGACTTCCGGTTGGGGGGTGGAAAAAATGCGCCAGAAAGCTAGAATATGCAGATGATTGCAGCCACCACCGAACGGCTGGACAGGCGAGATAACGATGACGAGCCACATGGATGATGCGGCCGAAACTCCAAAGCAGGAGCAATCGGCGCAGACCGGAACAGCCTCCAGGGCGTCTGCCGAGCAGATGCCGCAGCTTTTCCGTGGGCTCTCCGGTCGTCTTCTCTGGCTGACGATCGTCTTCGTGATGCTGGCCGAAATCCTGATCTTCATGCCGTCTGTTGCCGGCATGCGGATGAACTGGCTGCGTGATCGGCTGGATACTGCCGCTGCGGCCGGAATCGTCATCGACGGACTTCAGCCGGCGGAACTGCCCCGCGCCGTGCAGGACGACACGCTTCTTGCCACCGGAACCAAGGTGATTGCGCTGCGCAAGGACGGGACCTCGCGCCTGCTGGCAGCAGTCGATGTGCCGCCGCAGATCGACGAGCAGTATGATCTGACCGATACGCCGCTTCTGGTGACGATGCGCGACGCGCTGGACACGCTGTTTTTGGGCGGCGGACGCGTCATGCGCATCTACGGCCCGATCGGCGAAAGCGACATGATCATCGAACTGGTCATGACCGACGATGCTCTGCGCAAGGATATGCTAAAATACGCGAAGATGATGTTTCTCCTGTCGCTGCTGATTTCGATTATCACGGCAGTTCTTATCTTCCTCGCCATCAACCGCATGATGATCCTGCCGATCCGGCGCCTGACGAAAAGCATGCAGAAATTTTCCGAGCAGCCGGAAGATCCTGCGCGTGTGTTTACTGCCGACCGGTCTCGTGGCGAGCTCGCCGTTGCCGGCCGGCATTTGTCGGCCATGCAGACGGAGCTGCAGCGGACGCTGAAACAACAGCGCAACCTGGCCGATCTCGGTCTCGCCGTCTCCAAGATCAACCACGACATGCGCAACATCCTTGCGTCAGCGCAGCTGATGTCGGACCGACTGACCGATGTCGAAGATCCGATGGTGCGCAGCTTCGCACCAAAACTGTTGCGCACGATCGACCGCGCAGTCGGCTACACGACCGAAGTGCTGGCTTACGGGCAGGCCTCGGAAGCCGCGCCGAAGCGGCGACGGATTCTTCTCGCCGAACTTTTCCAGGAAGTCCGCGACATCCTGGCCATCGATCCTGATGCCGGCATCGAATTTCACGATCAGATCGCCGTCGATCTCGAGGTCGATTGCGACAGCGAACAGATTTTCCGGGTGATCCACAACCTCTGCCGCAACGCGCTGCAGGCGCTGGTGACGTTCGAGCCGGACGACAAGTCGATTGCGCGCCGCATCACGGTGTCAGCCCACAGGGTCGGCAGCGTCGTCAGCATCATGATCGACGACACCGGCCCCGGCATGCCCCGCAAGGCCCGCGAGAATCTGTTCTCGGCCTTCCGCGGTTCGGCCCGGTCCGGCGGCACCGGTCTTGGCCTGGTGATCGCACGCGAGCTTGTCCTTGCCCATGGCGGCACGATTGCGCTGGTGGAAAAGCCGACCGAGGGTACTCAGTTCCGCATCGAAATTCCCGACCGTCCCGTATCGCTGGACGACTACCGCGCCCGCGCCTGATCGCAAAATCACGCAAATTCAGGGGCTTGCGAACTATTTGACATGAAAATGACAGTCGCTGACCGAAAATCGCTTGCAATCCTTTGCCGCAGCATTTAGAGGATCGCCACGCAAGCAAAACACACTGCTTGCAGACGCACCCGTAGCTCAGCTGGATAGAGCACCAGACTACGAATCTGGGGGTCAGGAGTTCGAATCTCTTCGGGTGCGCCATTCTCTTCTTCCCAAAAATGTTCTCTCAACTCTCGGTCCGCCGGCAATCATTTTTGTTGATTTGTCGATAGGGGATATGCGACCTGCTGTTCCGTCAATTCGGAGCGAGAACCATGCAGAACGCAAACATGCTGTCATCGAGAGACGGTGGCTCCGGCGCTAGTGGGGGCATCTCCGGCTTTCTTTCCGGCGGTGTGAAGCCGGTCGCGGTGTTGTTCGGCATCTACTTCATACTCAGCATCGCCATTCGCGTGTCGCTTCCCAATTCGTTGACGCTCGACGAGGCTGAGCAGTCGCTCAACTCGCAGTTCTGGCTGCTCGGCTACGGACCGCAGCCGCCTTTCTACAACTGGGTACAGAACCTGTTCGTTGGCGCGCTCGACATATCGCTGCTGTCGCTGGCGCTGCCCCGGTTTGGAATGCTGTTCCTGGTCTATCTGTTCATGGGCCTTGCCGCGCGGGAACTGCAGGTCAGCCGCAGCTTTGCCGGCCTTGCCATGCTCAGCCTGACGCTGCTGCCGCAGGTTTCCTTCATGCCGCAGCAGGATCTTACCCACACGATCGCGCTCCTGATGGCGACCTCCCTGTTTTTCTACGGTCTTTGCCGCACGCTGGTGCGTCCTGACTGGCAGGGATATGCGATCATCGGCATTGCGATCGGGATCGGTACGATCTCGAAGTACAATTTCGTCATCCTTCCGGCCGCGACCATCGTGGCGGTTGCGCTCGATCGGGACTGGCGCGCGCGTCTTCTTGATCCGCGCATGCTGCTCGCCGCCGTCATCTGCATTGCCATCGTCCTGCCGCACGCGGTCTGGCTTCTCGGCAATCTCGATCTCGCAACGCGTGGCACGCTCGGCAAAATGGTTGAGTCGGATGCGCCGCAGGGTATTTTCCGCGTCACCAAGGCGCTCGGATCGCTCCTCGTCGCCTGCCTCGCCTTCGGCGCACTGGCTGTCGTCGTGCTGGCACTTGCATTCAAGTCGTCGGTCAAACGGGCGGTCAGGGCAGGGGATCGCTGGACCACGCTGTTTGGCCGCATCATGCTGTTCTCGCTGGTCGGCGTGGTTGCGGTCGTCCTCGTGGCTGGAACGACACGGATCACCGAGCGCTGGCTCGACCCTTATCTGCTGGCGTTGCCGTTGTATCTGCTGCTGAAATTCGATCGCGCCGGGGCCGACCTTGGTTTGGGTTTCAAACGGCTGGTCCCCGTGTTTCTGGTGATCATGGTGGTCGTGCTGGTACCGGGGCCGGCAAAGGTTCTGACGGCAGGCCTGCTTGGACCTCCGGGCCGTATCAATATGCCGTTTGCTGACCTGGCAAAGCAGATCCGCACCGAGGATCGCCCGGCAACCATTCTGGCGCTCGGGATGCATCTTTCCGGCAATATCCGCATGCAGTTTCCCGATGTACCGGTGTTCGACATCGACAGTGCATCGGGCAAGCGCGCGATGCGGGATCTCGCGCCGCCGGTCCTCGTGATCGAGGCGGATGGAGACGGTGCCGTTGTCGAGCCGAAACTCGATGCGGCAATGCTGGAAAGCGCGACTGGTCTTTCCGCCACCGATTTCCGGACAAGGCTCGTTCCGTATCATCGCGCGCCGGACCGAAACATGGGCTTCCGGTACCTCTGGCTTCGCTGAGGCCGGTTTCAAAGAGATCAGGCCGGTGAGATCCGGCAAAAGGTTCAAGCGCGTCAGGGGCGAAACATGAGATGGAAACGCACGATCCAGTTACTGGATGTCCATGCCGAAGGTGAGATCGGACGGGTCGCAATCGGTGGCGTCCCCAAGATCCCGGGCGATACGGTTGCAGCCCAGCTTGCTTGGCTGAATTCCGATCCCAAAGGCCACGAACTGCGCCGCTTCCTCTGCCTGGAACCGCGTGGCGCCCCGATCGGTTCCGTCAACCTGCTGCTGCCCGCGAAGCATCCGGATGCGGATGCAGCCTTTGTGATTCTCCAGCCGGATCAGGCGCATGCCAGTTCCGGGTCCAACTCCATCTGCGCCACCACCGCGCTTCTGGAAGCCGGTATCGTCGAGATGAAAGAGCCCGAGACGGTCGTGACGCTGGAAACGGCTGCGGGCCTCGTCAGGGCCGTTGCTACCTGCCGCGACGGACGATGCGAGAAGGTGAAGCTCACCATGGTGCCGTCCTTTGTCCATCAGCTTGATGTGACGATCAGCACACCGCAATGGGGAGATGTCACGCTCGACCTGTCCTACGGCGGCATCTTCTATGCATTGGTTGATGTCGACCAGATCGGCCTGAAGATCGAGAAGGGCAATGCCGCGGAACTGGTCAAGGCCGGCATGATCCTGAAGGATCTGGTCAACCGGCAGGTCGAGGTCGTACACCCTGAAATTCCCGAAATTTCCGGCGTTGCTTATGTGATGTTTCGCGATACGGAAGTGGATGGCACGGTTAGAACCTGTACGACAATGTGGCCGGGCCGGGCAGACAGGTCGCCCTGCGGCACCGGCAACTCGGCCAATCTCGCAACGCTTCACGCGCGCGGCAGGGCAAAGGTCGGAGACAGCTTCATCTCGCGCTCCATCATCGGCACTCAGTTCGAAGTGGGATTGGCTGCCGAAACGACGGTTGCCGGTAAACCTGCGATCATTCCGACGATAGCGGGACGCGGGTTCACATTTGGTCTGCACCAGATCGCGCTTGATCCGTTCGACCCACTGGCCGATGGTTTCGCGATGACGGATGTCTGGGGTCCGTCAGCCGGAGAGATCTAAGCGGAGGCCGTTTGCGAGCCTTGCGTCGTCTCGACGGTCTTAGATATCTCTGCCGTTCTTGGCAGGAGTCTCAATGTCGCCCTGCTTCAGAACCAGCGTGTTCATACCCTCGTTCATGTCCTGCTTCGGCTGAGCGGGGATCATGCCGAGTTCCTGGAATTCCATGACCTTCTGTGCGCCGAACAGGTCGCCCTTCTCGGCAGCCTTGCGATAGAGGTCGACCGCCTTCTGCGCGTCGGCCGTAATGCCCTCGCCGCTTTCGTACATCAGGCCGAGGTTGATCATCGCATCGGTATTGCCGCGCTGTGCAGCCAGATCGTACCAGGCGATCGCCGTCTGATCGTCGGCCGGCAACATCGTGCCTTCGTCATAAATCGCGCCGATGTTGAACGCAGCGGTATCGTCGCCTTCAGCAGCTGCCTTTTCAAACCAGGTGAGCGCCTTGGTGACGTCGACCTGAGTTCCCAGGCCATCGCGATAGGCGACGCCAAGATTGTAGGCTGCGAGCCGGTTACCGCCGTTTGCGGCTTCGGTATAGAGACGGAATTCCTGCTGCTCGTCACCCAAGCGGCCCATCAGCATGCCGAAGTTAACCTTGGCTGCAGGGTAGTTCGCTTCGGCAGCTACATTATAAGCCGTCATCGCCTGATCGGCCTGTTCGGAATTGTTGAGCGCGCGGCCCAGCTGATAGGCGAAACGCGGGTTGCCGGTCGCCTCGTAAGCGGTGCGGCACGCATCAACGGCCTTCACGTCGATGTTTGCGATATCGACCGGAGCAAATGAACCATTGCGCTGCTCGTCGAACGGGCTGCCGGCAAGCTGGTCGCACTCGGTCTGAAGAGCTACAGTCACGAGGAGGTTGGAACGCTCCTGGGCACTCAGGGAAACCGTCAATGCACAGAAAGCTGCGGCAGCGCCTGCTGCAATTGCCAATCCCCTGTTGACTTTCGAATTAAGGGATTTCATCTTCTCGCTCCGGCTGGTAGAACTGTTCGATTGGTGGACGAACGCCGGAAATGCGGACTGGTTCCTGCCGATCTTAAGCTTTCATTGATAAATGGTATCCAGCCTGTGCACATTTGCGTGTAATCGGGGCGTGTAGTGATGGGGTTCCACACTATCGTCCGCGTCAGTTTGTTGTCGCGGTGATTGTTTTGAGCGGAATGTTGATGCTAAGGGGGATGAACTCTTCCAGCGCCAACAACCGCCCAGAGGCCCCATGAATACCATCAGTATCCGCCGCCCCGACGACTGGCATCTGCATTTGCGCGACGGCGCGGTTCTCGAAGGGGTGATCGGCGATACCAGCCGGCATTTCGCGCGCGCGATCATTATGCCCAATCTGGTCCCGCCGGTCGTAACGACCGCAGACGCAAGAGCGTACCGCGAACGGATCATGGCGGCATTGCCCAAGGGCGACCGGTTCGAACCGCTGATGACGCTGTACCTGACGGAACAGACCGATCCCAATGATCTCGAAGACGGCAAGAACAGCGGCCTGATCACCGCAGTCAAACTCTACCCCGCCGGTGCCACCACCAACTCGCATGGTGGCGTGCGCGATTTCGACAAGGCGATGCCGGCGCTCGAGCGCATGGCAAAGATCGGCCTGCCGCTTTGCGTACACGGCGAAGTCACGACGCCGGACGTCGATATCTTCGACCGCGAAGCCGTCTTCATCGAGACCGTTCTCGATCCGCTGCGCAAGCGCCTGCCGGAACTGAAGGTGACGATGGAGCATGTGACCACGGCCGACGGCATCGACTATATCAAGTCGGCCGAATCCAATCTGGCCGGAACGATCACCACCCATCACCTGATCATCAACCGCAACGCGCTTCTCGTCGGCGGTATCCGCCCGCATTATTACTGCCTGCCGGTCGCCAAGCGCGAAAACCATCGCCTGGCACTGAGAGCCGCGGCGACTTCCGGCGATGCCCGCTTCTTCCTCGGCACCGATTCGGCGCCGCATGTGGATCCGCTGAAGGAATGCGGTTGCGGTTGCGCCGGCATCTATACCTCGCTCAACACCATGAGCTGCCTTGCCCATGTGTTCGAACAGGATAACGCGCTCGACAAGCTCGAAGCCTTCACCTCGCTGAACGGCCCTGCTTGGTATGGCCTGGCGCCCAACGAAGAAAGCATCTCGATGGTTCGCCAGGCTGATCCGGTTGCTTTCCCGGACAAACGGGACACGGGGGCTGGCCTCATCACCGTGTTTGATCCGATGTTTCCGCTGCACTGGGAAGTCGTTGAAACCTAAGCGGCATTTGGCAGGAAATTTAAGCTTGACGGTTGCTTGGTAATAATTTGGAGACAAACGGGAGATAGTTTTCCGCCCGTTACCTGACTTCGATCACCGAAGAGTTTGCCGGCATGACGCTAGACTATAAATCTCTTCTGCTTGCACTCGGCGTTTCTGCCGCGTGCCTGATGGTGACCTTGTTCGGCACCTGGTTTTCAAGGCGGACCGATTCTTTCCTGCTGACGCTGGTCATCGCATTGAGCATGACGGTAACCGGCATCTTCGCCTATGGCTTCTACACGGCCGAAGCCGGTACCCTGACCGCATCCGTCGCATACGTGTTCATGATCTCCGGCCTCAGCGTTATCTACGGTGCCTCCGTCCAGTTCCGCACCGGTGCAAAGCCCTGGCGGCTTGCCGCACTTTTGGCGCTTGCGGCGATCGCCCCGGGGCTGCCGCTGATGATCGGCGGTCTCGACGGGCTGGGCTTCATCCTGATGAACATTGCAGCAGCGCTGCTTCTTGGCGGTACGGCATGGCAATACTGGCTGGCGCGCAGCGAAGCGCCCGGTCCGCTGACCGGCATGGCCATCCTTTATGCGATGAGCGGATTTTCCTTCGTTCTTTGTGCATCCGTCCTCATTGCCAACCAGCAGTGGGTGCTGGGTCACGCCCCGAACAACTGGGCCGAGACGCTCAATATCGGCATCTGCATCGCCGGCATGACAGGCATCGGCGCGCTCTCGCTGGCGCTTCACCAGTGGCGCATGGCAGCGCTCCATCGGCGCGAGGCAATGACCGATGCGCTGACCGGACTGATGAACCGCCGCGCCATGTTCGAGCGCAACGGCGGTCGGATGCTGGGCACCTCCACCGCAGTCATCGTGTTCGACATCGACCGTTTCAAGACAATCAACGACCAGTACGGTCATGCGGTCGGCGATGAAGTGCTGAAGATCTTTGCCGAGGATCTGCTGGTGGAAACGCCGGGCCCCAACACCGCGCGACTGGGCGGCGAGGAATTCGCCGTCCTTCTCGACAATGTTCTGCCGGGGCGCGCCGAGCGGATCGCCAACGATATCCGCAATCGTTTCGGTGCCCGTGACATCACGGTCGGGGTTGACCGCGTGCGCTGCACGGTCAGCGCCGGAATCGCGGTGGGTTCCCAATCAGGCGTGCTTTTCGAAACTGTGCTTAGCCTCGCCGATGCGGCACTTTACGAAGCAAAGCGGGCCGGGCGTGACCGCGTCCAGGTCTCAGGCTACCTGCGGTCAGTGTCGTCGGGCGAAAATCGCACCAGCGCCTGAAAACGCCTGAATTCAGTAAATCGTACCCGCCTTGCGCTGGCGCGGTCTCCCGCTTGCTGATATTGCGGCGCGTGGTTTCTAGATGCAGTTCCGACAAGAATGTCATGCGGTCTTACCGCCGGGACTTGCGACACGATGAATCGAGCAAAGGAGCGGGCGCATGATTCAGACCACATTTCCGGACCGTAGCGTTATGGCCGAACTCATGGCCAAGATGCTGTGGGAAATCGGTGCGGTGCATTTCAATGCCGAAAAGCACTACAAGTTTGCCTCAGGCATGATGAGCCCGGTCTATATCGATTGCCGCAAGCTGCTGTCCTACCCGCGCATCCGCTCCACCATCATGGATTTCGCCGTGTCGACGCTTCTGCGTGACGCCGGCTTTGAAAAGTTCGATTGCATCGCAGGCGGCGAGACAGCCGGTATTCCATTCGCAGCCCTCCTGGCAGATCGCCTGGCGCTGCCGATGATCTATGTGCGCAAGCAGCCCAAGGGCCATGGCCGCAACGCCCAGATCGAGGGTAACCTGCCCGAAGGTTCACGCGTCCTCGTGATCGAGGATCTGACCACGGCCGGCGGTTCGATGTTCAAGTTCATCGATGCCATCCGCGCTGCCGGCGGCGTCGTCGATCATGGCATGGCCCTGTTCTACTACGGTATCTTTGACGAGGGCGCGCTGCGGTTTGCCGATGGCAAGGTGCAGTTCCACCACATCGCCACATGGCGCAACGTGCTTTCGGTCGCCCGCGACCAGAAGCTGTTCGACGAGAACACGCTGTCGGAAGTCGAGGCATTTCTGGATGCCCCGCTGGCATGGTCGGCCCGCAACGGCGGCATCAGCGAACTGCCCCGCTAAGCATTCGCGGAACGCGAGCTTTTGCTCTGGTCAACGGACAAAAGCTCGCTTATTCCTGTCGAAAACAGGCAAATTCCTTGGGAGGAAATCCATGATCCTGTGCTGCGGCGAAGCTCTTATCGACATGCTTCCGCGTGAAACCACGCTTGGCGAAAAGGGCTTTGCGCCCTATGCCGGTGGCGCCATTTTCAATACGGCCATCGCGCTCGGGCGCCTCGGCGTGGACACGGGCTTCTTCACAGGCCTTGCCGACGACATGATGGGCGATGTGCTGCGCGAGACGCTGCGCGGCAGCAATGTCGATTTCAGCTACTGTGCCATCACCGCCCGCCCGTCCACCATTGCCTTCGTCAAGCTGGTGGATGGCCATGCCACCTACGCCTTCTATGACGAGGGCACGGCCGGCCGCATGATCACCGAGGCCGACCTGCCAGCGATCGGCGACGATTGCGAAGCCCTGCATTTCGGCGCGATCAGCCTCATCCCGGAACCCTGTGGCTCGACCTACGAAGCGCTGATGGCCCGCGAGCAGGGCAAGCGCGTCATCTCTCTCGATCCGAACATCCGTCCCGGCTTTATCAAGGACAAGGCCTCGCATCTCGCCCGCATCAACCGCATGGCGGCGATGTCTGATATCGTCAAGTTCTCCGACGAGGACCTCGCTTGGTTCGGCCTTGAAGGCGATGAGGACACGCTTGCCCGCCACTGGCTGCATCACGGCGCAAAGCTCGTCGTCGTGACCCGCGGCGCCGATGGTGCAGTCGGCTACACCGCCAATCACAAGGTGACCGTGCCGAGCGAGAAGGTGACGGTGGTCGATACGGTCGGTGCCGGTGATACGTTCGACGCCGGTGTGCTGGCATCCCTGAAAATGCAGAACCTCCTTACCAAGCCGCAGATCGCAAGCCTGTCGGAGGATCAGATCGCGGCCCTTCTGGCACTCGGCGCCAAGGCTGCGGCAGTCACCGTCTCGCGGGCAGGGGCAAACCCGCCGTTCGCGAAAGAGATCGGGCTCTGAGAAGGACCTTGTCGCCTGCCGACTGTCCTCGTTGATGAACGAAGCAGCGGCAGGACTTCAGGCTTAATTTGGCATCGGGATGTTTTGCATCACATTGGGCCAAAGGCCAGTAACGCCGATGAAGATCAGATAGAGCGCCACCACGTAATTCAGAATGCGCGGCATCAGAAGGATGACAATCCCCGCGATGAGCGCGACGAGCGGCTGTATGAAGACGATCGATTGCATTGTCTTGGCTCCTGGTCAGACTTTGGGCGTTTCGCCTGCAACGGCAAAAATGTCCGCGCCTTCACAAACTCGGTGAGGAGCTATTGGTTGCTCGGAGCGCCAATCACGACGAGTGCGGCATGCGCTTCCGTGGTATCAAGGATGAGCCGGGCGAACCCGGCTCATCCTAAGGCGTCTCAGCCAATCAATGCCTTCACGAGACCTTGCGTCGAGCCGTCCTGGTCGTCAGCGGCGGCCTTGCCCTGCACGACGGGCAAAAGACCTGTCGCCAGTTCCTTACCAAGCTCCACGCCCCACTGGTCGAAGGAATTGATGCGGAACAGCACGCCTTCGACAAAGACCCGGTGCTCGTAGAGCGCAATCAGCCGGCCGAGCGCAAACGGCGTCAGCTTCTCGTACACGAAGGTGATCGACGGGCGGTTGCCGGTGAACACCCGATGCGGCGCAATGTGGCTGGCCTTCGCCTCGTCCATGCCGGCCTTTGCCAGCTGCGCCTTGGCCTCATCCAGTGTCCGGCCTTTCATCAGGGCCGCCGACTGCGCCAGGCAATTGGCGATCAGCAGATCGTGCTGATGGCGAAGCTCCGGCTCGAAGCCAGTCTTTGCGATCATGAATTCGGCCGGAATGACGCTCGTGCCCTGGTGGATCAGCTGGTAGAAGGCATGCTGGCCGTTGGTGCCGGGCTCGCCCCAGACGACCGGGCCGGAATTGCCCTCAACCGGCGTGCCGTCGATCGTCACGCCCTTGCCGTTTGATTCCATGTCCAACTGCTGCAGATAGGCCGGAAAGCGCAGCAGCCGCTGGTCATAGGGAAGGATCGCGCGGGTCGGGTAATCCAGCACGTTGCGGTGATAAAAGCCGATCAGGCCAAGCAGCATCGGCAGGTTCTGCGCAGTCGGCGCCGTGCGGAAATGGGTATCCATCGCATGGGCGCCATCGAGAAACTTGCCGAAGTTTTCAGGACCGACGGCAAGCATCAGCGGCAGGCCGATCGCCGACCAGATCGAATAGCGACCACCGACCCAGTCCCAGAAGCCGAACACCCGGTCCTGGTCGATGCCGAAGGCCGCGACCTTGTCGAGCGCCGTCGACACCGCGCAGAAGTGGTGCTTCACCGCTACGTCGCCCAGCTTGTCGGCGATAAACTTGCGGGCCGTGGCGGCATTGGTCATCGTCTCGATCGTCGTGAAGGTCTTGGACGCGACAATGAACAGCGTCGTTTCGGCGTCGAGATGCTTCAGCGTATCGGCGATATGGGCGCCATCGACATTGGAAACGAAATGTGCGCGCGGGCCGTCATGGAAAGGCGCAAGTGCAAGCGTAGCCATGACCGGGCCGAGATCGGAGCCGCCGATGCCGATATTGACGACGTCGGTGATCGCCTTGCCCGTTGCACCCTTCAGGCTGCCGGAGCGAATGCCATCTGCGAATTTGCCCATCGCGGCAAGCACGGCGTTGATATCCGGCATCACGTCCCGGCCATCGACCATAACAGGCGTGTTGGAACGGTTGCGCAGGGCGGTGTGAAGAACGGCCCGGTCTTCCGTGAAGTTGATGGCGACGCCCGAAAACATCTCGTCGCGCTTTTTCGCAACACCGGCAGCTTCGGCCAGCGTCTCGAACAAAGCGAGGATGTCGTCGTTCACCGCAGTCTTGGAATAATCCATGGTGAGGTCGTCGAAGCTGACGCTGAATTTCCCGAACCGGCCGGGATCAGCAGCAAAAGTCGCGCGGATATCCGTGGCATTTGTCTTTTCGGCAGTGGATTTCAGCTCGTTGACGATGGTCTGCATGGACGTTCCTCGCATTCGGATGGATGCGTGGGAACCTATTCGCTTTCGCGTTCAAATCAAGCGCTGCGCGCGATGTTCGCTGCGTGCCTGGACTTCTGGCCTTACGGAACGATGGCACTTCCGGCCGTGTTGCCGATGGCGCGGCCGAAGCGATCCACCTGTTCGGCGTAGTTGCGCCGCGTGCGCGGGTCGAAGATCGAGATCGGTGTTGAGACGGCAACGCTTGCCGCACTGCCGACCGTCTGCGCCGTGCCGAGTGCTACGGCACCCAGACGCTCGCCAAGTCCGACATCGCTGTCGGTCACTTCCTGGCCGGCGATCAGCCGGTTGCCGATCAGCTTCACGACATCCGGGCTTGAGGCGAACTTGCCGTGGTTGAGCGGATCGTTCCCCTTCAGCGCCGTCAGATCGAGCACGGTAATACCGGCCTTCTCGAATTCGGTACGATAGGGTTCGACGGTCGGATCCACCTGCCCGAGCCGATCGATATTGCCCGAAATCCGTCGCGACAGATTGAGCGCACGGTCATCGCGCGAAACGAACAACGTGAATTTCGGATGCTTGGGACCAAGCGCCGAGAACTGGTTGGTGAACACGTCGACATCGAGATCCGGCGAGGCAAGGATGACGTTGGTGATCTTCGGTGCCACGCGACCGTCGCGGATCGCCATCTGGCGCAGCGCCTCGACTGTCAACCACGAGCCCATGGAATGCGCCATGATCGTCACTTCGCTGACTTGGGAATCCTTGGAAAGCCGGCTCAGCATGTCTTCCAGCGCGTCGCGGGAATAGTTGGTGCTTTCCTTGTCGTAGTTATAGGCAAAGATGCTGCCGCGCGACGGCCATGTGAAGAGGACCGGTGCCACATCGGTGCCGCTGTCGTGGACGATCTGGGCAAAGCGGTAGACGGCGTCGTCGTAGCGGTTGTTGAACCCGTGCACGAACACCATTACCCGTCGGCTTTTCGGCAGGTTGCCGCGCAGCCACTCACTGGCACGCTGCGGCGAGAGCGGCGTGACCGAAAGCGTCGCAAATTCCTTGTTCGGATCCGCCACGATCTTTTTCGGCCACTGGACCTCGCCGATCTTGCGGACGGAATCGGGTGGTATCGAGACGCTGATTTCGGTCACGCTCGGGGTCTTGTCGCGCTCTCCGGAAAACAGCACGCCCGGCGTCTCGGAGGGTCGGCGGGTGGTGGCGACGAGAACGTCTACCTTGGATATGCCCTTGGTTTCCGCAGCCCCTGCCGCGGCTGGAACGAGCACGCCTTCAGGCCGCCCGGCGCAGCCCGAAAGGGCGGCTGCCAAGAGCGCAGCAATGACGATGCAACGAAACGGTCCAGCGCTTTTATCCAAGCGAACTCCACATGCCAAAAAGTTAATTATCCTTAACGGCTAACGGAGCAGGCGTCCAAGGTCCACCTCAAACGGGTGATCTCTCGTCGGACGGGGGCAGTTGGGCAGCGCTTGTCGCAGTCGCGCAACGAATGGCTATTGCCGAAGCTCGCGCCTCAGAATTTTTCCGACATTCGTTTTCGGCAGCGCGTCGCGGAACTCGATAAAGCGAGGGCGCTTGTAGTTTGTCAGGTTGGCAATGCAGTGCGCCTTGATATTGGCCTCGGTCAGTTCCGGATCCCGGCGCACGACGAACACCTTGACCGCCTCGCCGGAATGTTCGTCCTTGACGCCAACTGCTGCGCATTCCAGCACGCCCGGATGGCTCGCCACGACTTCCTCAACCTCGTTCGGATAGACGTTGAAGCCGGAGACAAGGATCATGTCCTTCTTGCGATCGACGATCTTGATATAGCCGGCAGCGTCCATGTAGCCCATGTCGCCGGTGCGGAAGAATCCGTCCGGGGTCATCGCCTTCTCCGTCTCGTCCGGCCGGTTCCAGTATCCGGCCATCACCTGCGGGCCGTGGATGCAGATTTCGCCGACGCCGCCGAGTTCGACCTCCAGCCCGTCGTCGTCGCGGATCGAGATATCGGTAGACGAGATCGGCAAGCCGATCGTGCCGGTGAATCCCTGGACATCCATCCGGTTGGCGGTGGCGACCGGCGACGTCTCGGACAGGCCGTAGCCTTCGGTAATCGGGCAACCGGTCATCTCAAGCCAGCGCTCGGCGACCGGCCGCTGCACCGACATGCCGCCGCCGAAGACGAGTAGCAGCGCCGAAAAGTCCAGCTTCTGGAAATCGGCATTGTTCATCAGCGCATTAAACAGCGTGTTGAGCCCGGGGAAGACGTGGATCTTGTATTTCTGCAGATCCTTGACGAAGGCCGGGATATCGCGCGGATTGGCAATCAGGATATTGTGGCTGCCGGTCGCAACCCCCATCAGCGAATTCACCGTCAGCGCGAAAATGTGGTAGAGGGGTAGCGCGCACAGGAACTGCAGTTGCGGCGGACGCGGCTTTGTGAGGAAAGCTGTGTCCAGCCACAGGCCCATCTGCGATGCGTTGGAAAGAAGATTGGCGTGGGTCAGGATCGCGCCCTTGGAAACACCCGTCGTGCCGCCGGTATATTGCAGGAACGCGACATCCTGTGGTCCCACATCCTGCGGCGTCAGGGTTTTGCCCGATCCTTCGGAGAGCACCTGCTTGAAGCTTGTGGCCGAGGGTAACGACCAGTTCGGAACGAGCTTCTTCACCTTTCGCACGACGAGATTGACGATATGGCCCTTGAGGCCCAGCATGTCGCCCATCGTTGCTACGACCACATGCTTCACATCGGTGCCGGCCAGCGACTGTTCTACCGTATGGGCGAAGTTTTCCAGTACGAAGAGCGCCTTGGCACCCGAATCCTCCAGCTGGTATTGCAGTTCGCGCGGTGTGTAGAGCGGGTTGACGTTGACGACCGTATAGCCTGCCCGAAGGATGCCGTAGACAACGACAGGGTTCTGCAGGATGTTCGGCAGCATCACCGCCACCCGGTCTCCCTTTTGCAAGCCCGTCGATTGCAGCCAGGCGCCGATCTTGCGGCTCTCGGCTTCAAGCTCGCGAAAGGTGATGGCCTTACCCATGCTCGAAAAGGCCGGGCGATCGGCATAACGGGCGCAGCTATTTTCGAAGAGAGCGCCGAGCGAAGCATGTGCCAGGGGTGGGATTTCGGGGGGAACGCCGGGCGGGTAGCTGGCAAGCCAGATCTTTTCCCTCGCTGTGGCGGGCTGCTTGGACAATTCGCTCATCTGCGTCTCCTCCCATATCGATCTGCGCGCATCAGGCGCAGCTGGCTGGCGGCTTCCTCCTCCGCCGGCCATCGTCGATGATTATGCCATGCGTCAGCCCCAACAGACCAGCGCAACCTATCGTGAATTGCTATCTAACTTTGACGTAAGCGTCAACGTGCCGAGACTTGATACTCGACAAGCTTTTGGCCGCAAAGTGCGGAACCTCCACGGCCGCAAGCCGTTTTTCAACCATAACGACACGACAAAAAGGAGTTGCGTTATGATGCATCATGAACCGCGTGCGGGGCAGGACCCCTATGTCAAGGATACCGTTTCGCTGATTGCCAGCGACAAGGTCGAAGGCACCGCAGTTTACGGCGCCGATGGCAAGCGGATCGGCTCGATTGCGCGAATTCTGCTGGAGAAAAAGGGTGGCCGCGTTGCCTACGCCGTCCTGAGCTTCGGTGGCTTCCTTGGCATTGGTGACGATTACTATCCGCTGCCGTGGGAAAAGCTTCACTACGACGAGGAGCTGGACGGTTACCGGATCGACCTTACCAAGGACCAGATTTCCGGAGCGCCGCGCTACAAGGATATCGACGACGACAGCTTCTATAGCGCGAAGGACAAGTCGGTTTACGACTACTACGGCGTCCCGCCATACTGGATGTAGTCGCTCAATAAGCTACTTTTGATCGAAAGGCCTCGCCGCGTGCGAGGCCTTTTTGCGTTTCCGCTCAATCCAGCCTCAGCACCATCTCGGACTGCGTCAGCCGGCTGCGTCGCCATCCGATGCGGCGCATGAAGGGATCAAGCAACCCAGCTGCAATATTCTCCGCCGTATATAGCCTGCGACCGGGATAGCGCGCCGCGAGGCTGTCGGCCAAGGCGCGGCCGAGACCCTTGCGCCTTTCCGCCGGATCGACCGCGAAACCATAGATCCGCACGTCATCCTTCGTATCATCAAGCAAAGCGACAGCCTTCGTCCCGATCGAAAAACTTCTCAGCGGTGACCCGGGATGGTGAAAACAGTCCGGATCGGTCTGCCACGTCGGGTTTGCATCCGCAAACCGGGACAGCATCGCGGCCGCTTCCATATATTCGCATTCGGCCGCGGGCGGAACCTCCGGCACCGGTCGTGTCCGGCTGCGGCTGAAGCCGACCTGATTGCGGGACATCTCGAAGCCGAGTGACAGATAAAGGTCACGAGCGCGGATATTGGAATCGATCACTTCGAGGATAAGGACGTCATCGACCCGTGCCCTTGCAGCGGCAATCGCATCCGTCATGACGCGGGTCCCGAGGCCCTGACCGCGGATCGTCGGGCCGATGCCGAGCGCACTGACGCGCGACCGTTTCCCCCGTCGCGCAATCAGCAGGGTCCCGGCGGGCTTGTCACCGTCGAAAAACACTTCGCTTGCTTCAGGGTCGACATCTTCACGCGCCATGCGCAAAGAGAACGCCTCAGGCGAAATCGTGAATTTCACCACATAGCCGCGAAAGCCTTCGGTGAAGGCGGCGGCTGCATCCTCCATCGTTGTTTCCGCAAGGCTGCGACGCGTGACGGCTTCCGTTCGCTGCATTGATCAAGACCTCCACCCACCGACACTGTCTACAGAACGTTGGAGGGTGCGCCTTTCTCGAAATTCTCCACATGGTCGATGACCTGTGCCCAGAGCGATTGCATCGCCTCGTCGCTTGCCCAGGCGACATGCGGCGTGACGATCACGTTCGGCCGGCCGAGAACGGCAAGCAGCGGATTGTCCGGTGCCGGAGGCTCCTTCGTCAGCACGTCGAAGCCCGCCCCGCCGATCAAGCCCTCGTTCAGTGCCGTCACCAGGTCGGCCTCGTTCACCAGCCCGCCGCGCGCCGTGTTGATGACCAGCGGCTTGCGCTTCATCCGCCGGAATTCCGCGATGCCGATCATATCGCGGGTCTCGGGCGTCAGCGGCATATGAAACGTGATGATATCGGCGCGCTCGAGCACCTCGTTGAACGCCGTATAGCCCGGCGCAACCTCCGTCGATCCCTTGCGAGCGGCAAAGAGCGGGGTCATGCCCAGCGCTTCGCCGATCCGTGCCACGGATTTGCCCAGCGTCCCGCCGCCGAAAATGCCGAGCGTCGAGCCGGCAAGATCCTTGATCGGATGGTTGAAGAAACAGAACTGGTTCGCCCTCTGCCATTCGCCATCGATCACGTCCTGCCGGAAGCCGATGATCGAGCGGCGCAGCGCAAAGATCAGCGCGAATGTATGCTCCGGAACCGTGTTGACCGCATAACCGCGCACGTTCGAAACGACGATGTCGCGCTCCTTTGCCGCTGCCAGATCGATCACGTCATAACCTGTGGCGGCGACCGCAATCATCTTCAGCCGCGATGCCTGCGCGATCGAGGCGGCACGCACCGGCGCCTTGTTGGTGATGACGATATCGGCATCGGCGATGCGCGCTGCGACCTGATCTTCCGGCGTCTTACCGTATTCGATCCACTCATGCGCAAACCCCGGCCTTGTGATCGTTACCGAAGGGCCGATCGTGTCGCGATCCAGGAATACGATCTTCAGCACTGGCTTTCCTCCTCTGGCCTCACCGGATTTCTCGTATAACATCCGTCATGCCGCGTGGAAGGCGGAAACTGCGAGAGTGGGCATGGCGGAAATACTGGAGCTCGATTGCGTCGTCATCGGCGGCGGTGTGGTGGGGCTGGCAATCGCGCGGCGCCTCGCAATGTCTGGCCGCGAGGTGATCGTGCTGGAGGCCGAATCACTGACCGGCAGCATTACCTCCGCCCGCAACAGCGAAGTCATCCATGCCGGACTCTATTACGCGACAGGCAGTCTCAAGGCATCACTTTCAGTCGCCGGCAAACACAGTCTCTACCAATACTGCGAGGAGCGCGGCATTCTCCACCGTCGCTGCGGCAAGCTCGTCGTTGCTTCCAACGAGACAGAGGTCGCCTATCTCGACAAGCTGCTGAAGCAGGCGTGGGCGAATGGCGTCGAGGATTGCCGGCTGATCGACGGTGCGGAACTGGCCGCCATGGAGCCTGATATCCGCGGCTTCAAGGCGCTGCTTTCACCCTCGACCGGCATTATCGACAGCCACCGTCTGATGGAAGCCTATATCGCCGATATCGAGAACAACGGCGGCAGCATCGTCCTCAACTCGCCGGTTCTCAGCGGCACCTTGCGGGGCGATTCGGTACGCCTGTCGGTCGGTGGAGCCGATCCTGTCGATGTCGACGCAAAGCTGGTCGTCAATGCGGCGGGCCTCGGCGCGTGGGGCATTTCCGCCGGTCTCGAAGGTCTCAACCCCACGACCATCCCCGAACGCCACTATGCCAAGGGATCCTATTTCTCCCTTTCGGCCCGCGCGCCAGCGCAACGGCTGATCTATCCGGTGCCGGAACCCGGCGGGCTCGGCGTGCATCTGACGCTGGATATGGCCGGTCAGGCACGGTTCGGCCCTGACGTCGAATGGGTGGAGAGGGTCGACTATGACGTCGATCCCGATCGATCGCAGAAGTTCTATTCCGCCATCCGCCGTTACTGGCCGGGCCTTCCCGATGGCACGCTTGTTCCCGCCTATTCCGGCATCCGCCCCAAGGTCGTCGGTCCCAAGGGAGGCGGCGGGGGAGATTTCATCATTCAGGGACCGAAGCAGACGGGTCACCCGGGGTATGCGGCGCTCTACGGAATAGAGTCGCCCGGGCTGACATCGTCGATGGCAATCGCCGAATATCTAGAAAAACTAATATATTAACGATTTCGCGAGGTTTGGGAACGCACCTCCGCGAGCCTCGTTCAGCTTTTGTGAAGGAGTAAAGCTCATTGTTTCGCTCAGTACGGGCGATTCGCCCGGTATTTACGGAGTTGAAATGACGCTCTTACAGTTCCCGGCCGATCGACGCACTGGTGATGTCAGACGATGTGCTGAAACCCTGAGTGATCTTCATGGCCACGCCGCCAACCAGTTCTGGAGAACGGAAATGGCGGAATTTGCACGGTCCATGCGCCAGCGCGGCGCTGACGACCAGGAAATCTCAAGGCAGGCCGCACTGTTCATGCATGCCGTCCAGATGGAACTGCAGATGATGTTTGCAGAACAGGATGCGGACGTATCGGCTGGCTGATTTTTCGCGGAGCGCGCGACTGGTATCGCGTGACGCGTGAATGACGGGAGGACCGCCTACGGCGGGTAGCCAATCCTCCCGAATGACGCTCCTTGGCGGTGAGCGACGGGTTGTTGAATAATAACCGAAGCTTGCCTCACCATGGATTGCGTTTTGCTAATTTTACACTTGCTTAGCTAAGGCCGGCACCCGTTGTTGCAAGGAAGATCGCATAGAGCGATTTCGTTGCCGTGATGAACAACTGGTTGCGCCGCGGGCCGCCGAAGGTGAGGTTCGCCGCCGTCTGCGGCAGCAGGATTTTTCCCAGAAGCTTGCCGTCGGGGCCGAAGCAATGAACGCCGTCTCCGGCGCTCGTCCAGACATTTCCGTCGACATCGACGCGGAACCCGTCCGCCAGACCGTTGTCGATATCGCAAAATACCCGGCTGTTTTTAAGCTGCCTGCTGTCCACCACATCGAAGGCGCGGATATGACGCGGCGCAGAGGGGTCGTGGCTGGAGGATGAGTCGGCCACATAGAGGATCTTTTCGTCCGGCGAGAAGGCAATTCCGTTGGGCTGGCCGAAATCCGTCACGACGGCATCGATCTCTCCGGTTTGCGGATCCAGCCGATAGACGTTGCGGGTCGCCTGTTCCGGCTCTGCCCGAAAACCCTCGTAATCGGATTTGATGCCGTAGGTCGGGTCGGTGAACCAAACGCTTCCATCCGAGTGCACCACCACGTCGTTGGGTGAATTCAGCCGCTTGCCCTCATAGCGATCGGCAAGCACCGTGATCGAGCCGTCGATCTCGGTGCGGGTCACGCGACGACCACCATGCTCGCAGGAGACAAGCCGCCCCTGCCGGTCGCGGGTATTGCCGTTGGTGAAATTGGAGGGGGTGCGAAACACCGAAACGCCGCCATCTTTCACCCAGCGCAGCATCCGCTGGTTGGGAATGTCGCTCCAGATCAGGCATTGCAGATCGGAAAACCACACAGGCCCCTCCGCCCAGCGGCAGTCGGAATAGAGCTCCTCCAGGCCTGAACTCGGAACGATCAGGTGCCGGAAGCGGTCGTCGTGGATTTCGTAAGGTGAAGATGTCTGCGACATGGCATTGCGTCCGGTTGAAACTGTCTGAAGTGTTTGAAGATTATCGGCCGGATTGCCGACCGCCGGCGAGAAGAATGACGGCGATGATGATCGTACCGGTGAGGATCAGACGCACACCGGCGCCGAAGCCATAAGTGTTGAGCATCGACACGACCAGGAACATGAACAGCGAGGCGCCCCAGATGCCCGGTATGTTCGAATTTCCGCCCGCCACCGCCGTGCCGCCGATGACCACGACGGCAATCGACATCAGCAGGTACTCCGAGCCCATGTTGAGCGCAGCACCTCCGGAAAAGCTCGCCAGCAGATAACCGCAGACGGAAGCGAGAACCGCGCACAGCATGTAGGTGACAAGCCGCGTGCCATCGACCGGGATACCGGTCATGCGGGCCGCAAACGTGCTCTGCCCGATCGCCGAGATCCAGCGTCCGTAGATCGACTTTTCCAGAAGCACCCATGCGACGGCAGACAGGAGCAACGCCACGAGCGCCACATTGGGAATGCCGAGCAGGCCGGATGTGGCAAATTCCGCCAGCGTTTCCGGCGGCTTGATGCGCAGGCCGCGATTGCTCCAGATCGCCACCGACTGGACGATGAAACTCATCGACAGCGTCGCGATGATCGGCGGAATGCGCAAGAGCTTGATCAGGATGTAGTTGCCCAGCCCGACGACGAGGCCGATGCCAACAGAGGCAAGAAGACCGACGACGATCATGCCGTCCTGCACATCCATCAGTTTGAGGGCAAGCGTGCCCGACAGCGTCATCGTCGCCGGTACCGATAGATCGATATTGCCTGGCCCGAGCGTGATCACGAACATCTGGCCAATGCCGACAATCACTGAAAACGCCGCAAAGGTCAGCGCTGCCTGCGACAGGCCGAACGAGCTTGCCCCGCCGGTAAAGAGAACGGTGATGATCCAGACGATGGCGGTTGCTGCGAACGACCAGATCCACGGCTTGGCGACGAGGAGACGTTGCACGGTCATTGGCTCTTCTCCCGCTTTTCGAGACGGTTGAGGGCGAGGCGAAGGGCAAGCACGACGATCAGGATCGCGCCTTGCGCGCCGATCTGCCAGTCCGGCGAGATCCGCATGAAGGAGAGGAACGACCCGGCAAGCGTCAGCGTCAGCGCGCCGATCACGGCCCCGATCGGCGACACCTTGCCGCCAACAAACTCGCCGCCACCGAGAATCACGCCGGCGATCGACAACAGCGTGTAGCGCAGCGCGATATTGGCATCGGCCGAAGTGGTGAGCCCACCAGCGCGATACCGGCGAGCACCGCGAACAACCCGGCAAGCGCGTAGGTTCCAGCACGGATGCCGATCACCGACCAGCCGGCACGTTCAACCGAACGGTCGTTGCCGCCGACGCCGCGCATGAGAACGCCGAACGACGAGCGCATCACGATATAATGGGTGACGGCGGCGATCAGGATGCTGGCAACGATCGCCATCGGCACGAGCGGCGGCTTGGCGGTCATGATCCAGCGCGCGAATCCAGGCGCCGTACCGCCGGGCGAGGGGAGGATCAGCACCGCAAGCCCGCCCCAGACAAAACTCATCCCGAGCGTGACCACGATCGACGGGAGTTCGCGCAAGTGGATGACGACGCCGATGACGGCGTAGATCGCGATCGCTCCGAGAAGGATCAGGATGCCGAGTGCCGGCGAGGTCTGCAAAAGCGTCGCAGCGACACAGGCGCAGAAGCTCACAAACGTGCCCATCGACAGATCGAGATCGTTGACGGACATGATCAGCATCTGCGCGATGGTCGCAAGCGCGATCGGCACCGCCAGATTGAACAGCAGGTTGAGGCCGTTATAGCTCATGGCGCGCGGCTGCATGTAGAAGACGGCCGCCAGCAGCAGCACCAGCGATGCGGCGGGGATGATCAGGCGAATGGTCCCGGATGAGATCTTCATGCCGCTTCTCCCTGCGCAAACGAGGCAGAAAGCACGCTCTTCTCGCTGATCTCCTCTCCGACAAGTTCGGCGACGATGGCGCCCTCGCGAAACACATAGACCCGGTCGCAGAGGCGGATTTCATCCATTTCGGTCGAGTACCAGATAAAGGTCCGGCCGTTGGCGGCCTCCGAGCGCAGGATTTCGTAGACTTCCTGCTTGGTGCCGATATCGACGCCGCGCATCGGATCGTCCATCAGAACGATATCTGCCGTGGTGGCGAGCGCCCGCGCAAACAGAACCTTCTGCTGGTTGCCGCCGGAAAGCGAAAGGATGCGGTTGCCCATGTCGGGCGTGCGGATCTCGATCCGCTTCTTCCAGCCTTCGCCGAGGGCATCCTCGCGTTCACCGTCGATCATCCGCTTCGATGACAGCTGGTTGAGCGAAGCAATCGACAGGTTTTTAAGAATGCTCCACAGCGGAAACGTGCCGTTGAGGCTGCGGTCGCCGGCAACGAAGGCAATGTCACGCTTCTTTGTCGGAAACCAGTTGCTGTTGCGCGCAAGGTAAAGATCGAGCAGCGCCTGCGTCTGGCCATGGCCGCCGAGACCGGCAAGCCCGATCATCTCGCCGCGATAGGCTTCGAACGGCAGGGCATTGCTCTGTCCATGCCCGTGTCCACTCCCACGACGAGACGGCATCGAAAGCACCGGAGCTCCCGACTTCGCAACCGCTTTGCGGGAAAGCTCCTGTTCGCGCACCACATTGCCCATCGCCTCGACAAGGCTGCGGTTATTGAATTCGGAAGCGGCGCGGTCTGCCACCACGCGTCCATCCTTCATCACAACGATGCGGTCGGAGGTGGTGAGGATTTCGCCGAGAATATGCGAGATCAGCAGAACCGACCCGCCGGCAGACACGAACTTGCGGATATAGGCCATCAGCTGTGCCGCAAGCCCGGCATCAAGCGATGACGTCGGCTCATCGAGAATGACCAGTTTAGGCGGGGCCGAGATGCCGGCAAAGCTGATGGCGATTTCCACCATCTGCCGTTCGGCGATCGAGAGGTCGTCGACGGTGCTGTCGCAATCGATGGCATGGCCGGGAAAGATGTCCTGCAACTGGGCTTCGACCAGCGAAAGCGCCCGGCCGCGCCAGTTCCAGCCTTTCAGCTCCGCATGCATGATGCGGGCATTTTCGCCGACCGTCAGGTTCGGGCAAAGCGACAGTTCCTGAAATACGCAGCGCACGCCGTTGGCACGCGCAGCCGAAATGCCGCGCACATCGTTGCCACTGTAGCTGAGTGTGCCTTCATGGGGAGACAAGCCGCCATTGATGACATTGACGATGGTGGACTTGCCGGCACCGTTATGGCCGACCAGCCCGACGCATTCGCCCGCGTGGATCACGAGGTCGGCGCCATCAAGCGCCTTCACGGCTCCGAAAGTCACACGGATGCCGCGCGCGGCCACAACCTCTTGTCGGTTCAAGGTTTCGCTCATGCAGATCGCAGTCTGTTTGTCTGACGGGAAATCATACCGGGTCGCAAGGATCGAGGCCCTCGCGGCCCGGCACGCGGGAGGCGACGCTACTTGGCGTCGATCACCTTTTGGGCGTCTGCCAGCGAATATTCGACATTCGCCACGCCACCCTTCTGGGTGGTCTTCAGGCTTTCTTCGAGGCCGGCCTGGTCGATGCTGAGGAACGGCACGACGAGGTCTTTCTTGACCTCCTTGCCGTCGAGGATCTGCTGAGCAACCCAGAAGGCGAGCGTCGAGACGCCAGGTGCGATCGAGACCGACATGGTCTCGTACCCGTCCTTGTCCTTCTGCTGCTTCCACCAGACGAGTTCGTCTTCGCGGTTACCCATCACGATTGTCGGTGTCGGGCGCTTGGCGGCGGCAAATGCCTGGGCCGCACCATACCCGTCACCGCCCTGCGTCACCACGCCGACCACGTCCGGAAGGCTCGGCAGGATGCCGGCAACCGCACGCTGGGCCACGTCTTGCGCCCAGTCGCCGTTAACAGAGCCGACCACCTTGAACTGGCTGTTCTTGGCAACGCCTGCCTGGATGCCGGCATGGATCTGGTCATCGACGGAAACGCCGGCAAGGCCGCGGATTTCGAGAAGATTGCCGCCCTTCGGCAGCTTCTTCGCGAGATAGTCGACCTGGCTCTCGCCCATCTTCTTGAAATCGACTGCGATGCGCCATGCGCAGGGTTCGGTGACGATACCGTCGAAGGACACGACGGTGATGCCGGCGTCGCAGGCTTCCTTGACGGCGCCGTTGAGCGCCGTCGGAGACGCGGCATTGATGACGATCGCATCATAACCCTGCAGGATCATGTTTTGGATCTGGGCGGCCTGTTCGGTCGCCTGGTTTTCGGCAGTTGTAAACGGATCAGCAGCTGCGACCACGCCCTTGGAAACAGCTTCCTTGGTGATCTTGTCCCAGCTCGTCAGCATCGCCTGTCGCCAGGAATTGCCGGCATAATTGTTGGAAAGCGCGATCTTCTTGGATGCGGTATCGGCAAGCGCCGGACCACACAGGCACGCGACGGCAACGGATGCCGCAAGCATCGTTCTGATATTCATGATTTCCTCCCAAAAGCTCCCTCTATATCCCCGTGCCGCTCCTCAACGGGTGTCCGGAGATAATGATTGCCCTGAGCCCCTTTTGCTCAGTAAATCGAGAATGGAGGAGTTTTCTAATGTTGTACAGGCGCATCCAAGCACGCTTTCTGCGGGCTTTCGCGCAAAGTCTGCGGGTTCCCGCAGGACGCAACCGAAAAGCTGGCGCTTAATGTCGCCAGGGCCTGGGAGGAGGCCTGATCATGCTCAATCCGGCGCGCAACTCGCTGTTCGACCGCTATCTCGGCATCTCGAGATTGCTGGCCGGCCAGCTCGATTTCGATGCGATCATCAAGGCCGTGGGCGAGGAGATCAGCCATATCATCCCGCACGACCATCTCGATGTCTGCATCAAGATGCTGGATGGCAAATACCATATCGCCTATGAGAGCGGTCTCGATACTGCCTGGAGCAAGGAACCACCGGCGCTCCTGACCGGCAGCCCCATCCGCACGCTGCTGGCCGGCGAGGTGGATTATCTTCTTTCCGGCGATGCCCTGACCGATCCGCGTTTCCATTTCGAGGGCGCCTTTGCGAGCCCCATCATCGAGCTGTCGCTCAAAAGCCGTCTCCATGTTCCGCTGAAAGCCCAGGGCGACGTGATCGGCGCGCTCAGCTGTTCAAGCCGGCAATACGACTGCTACACGATGGAGGATGTCGAGAACGCCCGCGCCGTGGCAGACTTGCTCGCTCCCTATTTCTTCGCGCTGCGGGCTGCCGAACAGGCCAAGCGCTCCGCCGTGATCCAGACGGAAGCCAGTGCCCGCGAGGAGGGCTTGCGGCTCGGCGCCCTGAAACTCACCGAGGCTCTGGAGGCAGAACGCCAGCGGATCGGCATGGATCTGCACGACCAGACGCTCGCCGACCTTACCCGGCTGACGCGCCGCATGGAGAAGCTGACCGGGGTTGCGAGCGTGCCGGGCGATGCGCTCGAACCGCTTTGTCGCGCCCTGCAGCAATGCATGCACGATCTCCGCGAGATCATCGAGGAAGCCAAGCCCACCGTGCTGCAACTGTTTGGCGTCGCCGAGGCGATCGAGAACCATCTGGAGCGGTCGGTGCGCGAAAGCGGCCAGACGATCGCCTGGGAGATGACCGACGAGACCGGCGGCACGCTTCGCGATCTCGATCCGACAGTCGCGATCGCCCTGTTCCGGATCGTCCAGGAAGCGGTCAACAATGCCATCCGCCACGGCCAGGCGGACCGGATCGACGTGGCGCTGACCCAGTCGGGCAGGGCTCTTTCGATCGAGGTGAAGGACGACGGCTCCGGCATCGGCGCGCCTGAAAACCGCGCCGGCCACGGCATCGACAACATGAAAACCCGCGCGCGGCTGATCTCCGCAAGGTTCGAGATCACCAGCGCGAAAGATCGCGGCACGCTTGTGCGGCTGACCCTTCCGATACAGCCGAAGACCGGGGTGGAGATAGGATGATGATGGATGTCCTGATCATCGAGGACGACGCGCTTCACCGCTCCTATCTCCACGAGGCGGTGCGCGCGGCCCTTCCCGAGTGCCGCAGCGTTGTGGAGGCCGAAAACGGCCTCATCGGCGAAGCACAGGCGCGCTCCTCGCGCATCGAGCACGTGGTGATGGACCTGCAGATGAGCGAGCGCAACGGCATCGAAGCGGCGCGCACCATCTGGCGCGAACGTCCCGATACGAAAATCCTGTTCTGGTCGAACTATTCCGACGAGGCCTATGTGCGGGGCGTCTCGCGCATCGTGCCCGAGGGCGCGACCTACGGCTATGTGCTCAAATCCGCATCCGAAGACCGGTTGAAGCTGGCGCTGCGCAGCGTCTTCATGGAATCCCAATGCGTGATTGACCGCGAAGTGCGCGGCATCCAGCAGAAAAGCCTCGGCAATTCGCTCGGCCTCAGCGATGTCGAATACGAAATCCTCATCGACGTCGCGCTCGGCCTCACCGACAAGGCGATCGCCCACCGCAAGCACCTGTCGCTCCGCAGCGTCCAGAACCGTCTGCAGCAGCTCTACGAAAAACTCGATGTCTACGAATCATGCGGCCGCAACCACGAGGGCAGCGAAGGCTGGTTCAACCTCCGCATGCGCGCCGTCGCGGTCGCCCTCCAGCGCAAGGTCCTCAACACCAGCGCACTTGAACGCGCCGAACGCGATTTGCAGGCATCGGGGCGGATGTGAGGGGGTGGTGAGATGAGAGGTATTGGGAAAAATGGTGCCGCTTAGAGGACTCGAACCTCTGACCCCATCATTACGAATGATGTGCTCTACCACCTGAGCTAAAGCGGCCTACGCAGCGCAAGGTGTTGCCTGCTGCGAGTGAAGGCGCTGATACAGGCAATGGGGCGTGATTTCAAGCCGGTTTTCGATTGGCGTGAAATTTTATCACTGCGGTCCGTGGGCTGTCAGAGAGCAAGACGGCTGCGGGCCTCGCCATATTCGCGCTCCAGCCGGCCGACCAGATCTGCGACTGATGTCACGGATTTGACGGCGCCGACGCCCTGGCCGGCACCCCAGATGTCCTTCCAGGCCTTCGGGCCGCTTACAGCCGCGTCGAAATCCATCTTGGTCGGATCGGCGCTCGGAAGCGCGTCCGGGTCAAGCCCCATCGCCGTCACCGAGCCCTTCAGGTAGTTGCCGTGGATGCCGGTAAAATAGTTGGAATAGACGATATCGGAAGCGGAGGATTCGACGATCATCTGCTTGTAGCCGTCAACCGCGCGCGCCTCGTGCGTGGCGATGAAGGGTGAGCCGATATAGGCCATGTCGGCCCCCATCGCCTGCGCCGCCAAGATGCCGCCGCCGGTGGCGATCGAGCCGGCGAGCAGGAGCGGGCCGTCGAACCACTCGCGGATCTCCTGAATAAGCGCGAAGGGAGACAGCGTCCCCGCATGACCGCCGGCACCGGTTGCGACAGCAATCAGCCCATCGGCACCCTTGCGGATCGCGGACTTCGCATGCCGGTTGTTGATGACGTCATGCAGCACGATGCCGCCATAGGAATGGACCGCTGCATTCACTTCCGGCACCGCGCCGAGCGAGGAGATGACGATCGGCACCTTGTATTTCACGCACATCGTCAGATCGTGTTCCAGCCGCCTGTTGGACGTATGAACGATCTGGTTGACGGCGAACGGTGCGGCGGGCCTGTCGGGATTGGCCGCATTATAGGTGGCAAGATCCTCGGTCATCATGGCAAGCCATTCGTCCAGCTGGCTTTCCGGTCGAGCATTGAGGGCAGGGAAGGCGCCGATAACGCCGGCCTTGCACTGCGCCAAGGTCAGTGCCGGATGCGAGATGATGAACAGCGGCGACGCCACGACGGGAATTCGCAGTCCTTGTCTCAGCACGTCCGGAAGCATCGGCAATCTCCTTTTGGTTTACGTTTACGCACACGTAATATCGGTTTTAGCAGATGCACTCGGCTCGGGAAAGATGGCTCCGTCTGGCGAAGGTATGCGTGCCATGCGCACTGGCGGCTCGATAAGCGGCTGTTTCCGCGGCATTCTCACGCCTAACCATATCTTCTCCCCAATCTTGGCGAAGGAAGGCCATTGACCACCGGCTTGCAGTTCGGCGACGGAGAGGTTACCGAAAATTAACGCCGTCTTTTCAGCAAGGCCGGCAGTCGGGTATGCACAACCGGAAGGATCCGCAGTGAGCGGTTTGGAAACAGCCATCAGGAATGCCCTTGATCGTTCCGATCGGACCGATGGCGACACGCGGGCACGGATTTATCAGTCGGCGCGACAGGCGCTGGAAGCAGGTCTGCAGCGCCAGGGCGTGACCGACAAGCTGATTGTCATGCAGCAGCAAAAGCGGCTGGAAGAAAAGATCCGCGAGATCGAGACGGAGGAAGTGGACCGGCTGGCCGGTCCCGCTATCGAGCCTGACGAGATCACTCACCCTGTCATCGACCCGGTTGTCGCACCTGCCGCCACGGCCAGAGCCGCAGCTCCAGATGTCGCAGCCCCGATCGTTGCGGATGAAAGGGTAGCCGCCCCCGATCCGGATACCGGTCTCGGCGGCGCAACACGCGCACCATCCCCGGCAAATGACCAGAGGCAGCCCAACGATGTCCAGTCGGCCGGGGATCTCGGAAGTCTCGGCGCCGCGCGACCGGATTTCCGTCCGGCCTCATCCGAAGTGCCGCAGATGGACGGACTGACCTCGGTCGAGCCGGACCGCGTGCAACGTGGCCAACCGCCTGTTGCCAAGCCCGAGCGCGGCAGGAAGCGGCGCGGATCTCTCGACGCCGAGACGAACCCTGCAGCCAAGCCGCGCAAGAGCCGTCGTCAGCGGCTGATCTCCTGGCTGCTGAAATGGGTCATCTCGCTTGCAGTCGTCGGCGTCGCTTGCTGGTATTTCTATAATTCGGGCCTGGTCCAGTCGGTGATGGACGAGGCCCTGCAGGCCGCCAACCGGGCGTCGCAATCGCAGGCGGGTCCCAATGCGCGCTTTGATCCTCGCGGCGGCTTTTCCGATGAATGGGCGCAGGTCTTCGAACCGAAGCAGATCGATACGCTGCAGGTCGGTCGCGAGGCAAAGGCAGAGGCTGCAACCGGTTCGGAAGGTCCAGCCGTTCGGCTCCTGTCGGCAACCCCGCAAACCGGCGGTGATATCGCCGTCACGGTTCCGGCGGATGTATTGCAGCGCCTGGCAGGCGGGCCGGCCACCATCGCAGTCACCGTCCAGGCTGGCGGCAACCAAGGTGTCCAGATGTCGATACGCTGCGATTTCGGCAGCCTTGGGGGCTGCGCAAGACATCGGTTCACAGCAACCCAGGAGCGACTGGAAGCCCTGTTCAAGGTCAGCTTCGACCGGGCGATCGCGCCAAACGCGCCGGGCCGCATCCTGATCAATACCGGCCTCGACGGTTCCGACAGACCGGTCCTGCTCTACTCCGTCCGCATTTTGCCCGCAGGCTGAACCCTGAACGCCGGACGACAACGTCGTCCGGCTCGCTCACCTGTCTGTCTCTATTTCAGGAACTTGCTGCCAAATCCGAGGATCTTGTCGTCGATCTCGCCGATCGCGTCCCTGTCTTTCCCTTCGTAATCGAGGGATCCAAGGATGTGGCGGATGACGTTCAGATGCGCACGCCGCTTGTCGTTTGCCAGCACCACCGTCCATGGCGCAAGCTTGCTGTGTGTTCGCTCCAGCATCTGGTCGCGCTTTGCGGTGTAGTCAGGCCATTTGTTCAGTGCCGCGATGTCCATCGGCGAAAGCTTCCAGATCTTCAACGGATCGTGGCGCCGGTCGTGAAACCGCTTCAGCTGCATTTCCTGGCCGATATCCAGCCAGAACTTGAACAGATGGATATCGTCGTCGACGATCATCTCTTCGAACTGCGGCACGTCCTTCATAAAGGCTTCGTATTGGCCCGGCTTGCAGAAGCCCATGACAGGCTCGACCACGGCGCGATTGTACCAGGAGCGGTCGAACAGCACGATCTCGCCCGACGTCGGGAAGTGCGACACGTAACGCTGGAAATACCACTGGCCCGCTTCGGTGGGCGAAGGCTTGCTCAACGCCACCACGCGTGCAGATCGCGGATTGATATAGGAGCGGATGGACATGATCGTACCGCCCTTGCCGGCAGCATCCCGGCCTTCGAACAGCGCAATCATCCGCTTGCCGGTATCCTGCAGCCAGTACTGCACCTTCACGAGCTCGATCTGCAGCTTCTCCAGCTGCTTGGCGTATTTCTCCTTGTCCAACTTGTGGTCATAGGGAAAGCCGCCGGATTCCAGCGCGTGATCATGCACCCAGCCGGGCAGTTTCGGATCGTCAATGTCGAAATGCCTCAGCTTGCCATCGATTTCCAGTTCCGCTGACCGGCTGCTTGTCTCTGCCATGATTGCTGTCCTTTTTCCTTCGGCGGCCGAAACGGCTGCGACTGCTTCAACGGTTTGCAGGGCTTGAGGTTTCCCTCAGGACCGATGCATATCTGTCATGCAAGCGTTATATGACCGCAAGTTCGACCAAACAAAAAGGGGTTCGCGCGTGGAAGCGTTGCCGAAGGAAGAGCGCGGGTTTGCGCAAGAGCTGGCACTTCGCTTCCGGCGGGAGTGGCTGCTGCTTCTGCTGCTCTCGACGATCGCGGTGATCGCTTTTGTTGCCGGCGCGAACGATCTTCTGGTCTTCGCGCTCTGGCTTCCCCTCGTCGTCGCCGTGCTGTCCCGGCCCTTGCCGGAGATACCTGTCGTACCGGTTGAAATGCCTGTTCCGGAGCCACCCGTCTTCGACCCGCTGCCGCTGATCTCTGCAACTCTCGGCACGCTGGACATGCCGGTCGTGGTGCTGGGTGGAGACATCACCGTTCTCTACCGCAACAAGGCAGCGGAGCGGGCCTTCGGCGATCTGCCGATCGGCACCCATCTGACAGCGCGGCTGCGGTCGCCCGGCATTCTCGACATGCTGCGCGAAACTATCGCAACCGGCCAGCCGAACCAGATCGAACATTCTGAGCGCCTTCCGTCCGAACGGGTCTTCATCCTGCGCGTGGCGCCGATCGATATCGGCGGCCTGGCGCCGGGCATGGGAAACTATTACCTCCTGTCGTTCCGCGATGTCTCCGAACTGCGCAGCATCGACCGGATGCGATCCGATTTCGTCGCCAATGCAAGCCATGAGCTGAGAACGCCGCTTGCCTCGCTCAGAGGCTTCATCGAGACAATCCAGGGCCCGGCTCGCGACGATCCGAAGGCGCAGGAACGCTTTCTCGGCATCATGCTCGACCAGGCGACCAGGATGAGCCGACTGGTGGACGACCTTCTCTCCCTGTCGCGGCTGGAACTGAAGTCGCATATCGCTCCCGACCAGACCGTGGACCTGAAGCCGCTGATCATCCATGTCAGCGACGCGCTCTTGCCTTTGGCTGAGGAACTGGGCGTCGAAATCCGCCTGCATCTTCCCGAAGGCAGGGTCGATGTGCTGGGCGATCGAGACGAACTGATCGAAGTGATCGAGAACCTCATCGAGAATGCCTGCAAGTATGGCCAGGAGGGCAAGTTCGTCGATGTCTTCCTGAAAGGCGGCGGCAGGCTGCCGGTCGAAGTCAATGTCATCGACAAGGGGCCGGGCATACCGGCGGAGCACGTTCCGCGCCTGACCGAGCGTTTCTATCGCGTCAGCGTCGCCGACAGCCGCTCCAAGAAGGGCACCGGATTGGGGCTTGCCATCGTCAAGCATATCCTCACCAGGCACCGCGCCCGCCTGCTTGTGAAGTCGGAACTCGGCAAGGGGACGGAGTTTACCGTCCGTTTCTGACATAAAACCAACCCAGTTTTCCCGGTCTCTTCCAGAACGTCAATATTTTCAACAGCTTGAATTGTCACAAATGTTTCACCGAAGTGACATAAAAGCTAAGGCCAAGGGCGGCTATGACCAGCGGGCCGAGAGCCGGCAAATGTCTAAGAGGCCGGCATGACAAGATTTCTGGAAACCCATACCGGGAGAACTTCGATGAACATGTTCAAACTTTCCGCAGCAGCCCTCGTGGCCTCTGTTGCCTTTGCCGGCGTTGCATCCGCACGCGACCAGGTTCAGGTTGCCGGCTCCTCCACCGTTCTTCCCTATGCGAAGATCGTTGCCGAGACCTTTGCCGAGACCAACCCGAACTTCAAGGCACCGGTTGTTGAGTCCGGCGGCACGGGCGGCGGTCTGAAGGCATTCTGCTCCGGCGTCGGCGAAGGCACGATCGACGTTGCCAATGCTTCGCGCAAGATCAACAAGAGCGAAGCCGAAGCCTGCAAGGCTGCCGGTGTCACGGACGTTCAGGAAATCCGCATCGGTTACGACGGTATCGTATTCGCCGCCGACTCGTCGAACGGCGACATGAAGATCACCCCGAAGGATCTCTACAAGGCATTGGCCGCTGAAGTCGTCGTCGACGGCAAGCTCGTTGCCAACCCTTACAAGAACTGGTCGGAAGTCAATGCGACCCTGCCGAAGGGCCCGATCGCCGCTTACATCCCAGGCTCCAAGCACGGCACCCGCGAAGTCTTCGAAGAGAAGATCATGGCTGAAGGTTGCAAGGAAGCCGGCGCGACTGACGTCATCAAGGCTGCCATCACCGATGCCAAGCAGGCTGCTGCCAAGTGCGTTGCAGTTCGCAAGGACGGCGCAGCTGTCGACATCGACGGCGATTACACCGAAACGCTGGCCCGCATCTCGGCCAACAAGACCGGCCTCGGCGTGTTCGGCCTGGCCTTCTATGAAAACAACATGGACAAGCTGAAGGTCGCGACCGTTTCGGATGTCGTTGCTTCCACCGAAACCATTGCTTCGGGCAAGTACCCGGTGTCGCGCCCTCTGTTCTTCTACGTCAAGAAGGCTCACCTCGGCGTTATCCCAGGCCTCAAGGAATATGTTGAGTTCTTCATCTCCGACGAAATGATCGGCCCTGACAGCCCGCTCGCCGAATACGGCCTGGTTGCTGCTCCGGACGATCAGCGCGAACAGGTCCGCAAGGACTTCGAAGCCGGCAAGACCATGTAATCAAAATTCCGGCGCCGCTTCTTGCGGCGCCGGTCTTCTTTCGTGCCAGGCGGCGACTTGTCCGTCGTGCGACAGAAGCAAAGCCTGGCGTCAGTCGCTGCGTTTTGGATGGCGAAACATATTGATTCCGATGGTGGGATTTGTGCGGTAATGGGTGCCGTCGATGGCGGTAGGCCGGGGGATTTTAATGAGCACACCATTGATTTTATTGATTCTGGCGATAATTGCGATCGCTTGTTACGTTGTCGGAACCAGGCACGCCCTGGCAATCGCCGGCGGCCGTTCCTCAAAGCTTCATTCACGTCCGGGCTACTACGGCACCTTCGTCGCACTCTGCGCCGTTCTGCCATCGGTTCTCATCCTGGCCGCGTGGCTGGTCGTCAGCCCCCTCTATATCAACTCCACTGTCCTCGATGGCTTTCCTGAAGACGTAAAGGCGCGTTCGCCGGCCGAACAGGGTCTCTCCTTCGGCATGGTAAGCTCGCTTGCGCGCGGCATGAACGTATTGAGCCTGGACGAGATCGAGCGCATCGGCGGAAATCCCGTCGAACTGCGCGCAGCGCTTGGCGCTAAGGGCGTCCCGCTTGCCGGCGACCCCGAACCATACATGGTCGAGTCCGCTGGCGATCTCAACGTCATGACCAAGATCAGCAACTGGGTTATGACCGCGGTAGTCCTTCTGGCAGCCCTGATCGGCGCCGGCTTTTCCTACACGCGCATCGCGCCGCGGTTTCGGGCTCGCAACCGTGTCGAGAAGGTGATCCTCGCCAGCCTCGTCGTCGCATCCTCGATCGCGATCCTGACCACGGTCGGCATCGTTGCCTCGATGCTGACGGAAGCAACGCACTTCTTCACCAGCATCCCGCCGTGGGAGTTCTTCTTCGGCACCGTCTGGGATCCGCGCTTTGCGGCCGCCGGCGCCACGGACTCGGCTGGTCAGTTCGGCCTTATCCCGCTGCTTCTCGGCACACTCTATATCGGCTTCGTCGCCATGCTCGTCGCCGTCCCGAGCGGTCTGTTTTCCGCGATCTACATGTCGGAATACGCCTCCCGCGGTGTCCGCTCCGTCGCAAAGCCTCTGCTCGAAGTTCTCGCCGGCATTCCCACCATCGTCTACGGCTTCTTTGCCCTGACGACGGTCGGCCCGTTCCTGCGCGACCTGTCTTCGCAGCTGAACGGCCTTGTCACAGGCGATTACGCCAACTTCATCCAGGCACAGAGCGTTCTCACCGCCGGCTTCGTCATGGGCATCATGCTGATCCCTTACGTCTCGTCGCTATCGGACGACATCATCACCGCCGTGCCGGGAACGCTTCGTGACGGCTCGCTCGGTCTCGGCGCCACCCAGTCCGAAACCATCAAGAAGGTCGTCCTGCCGGCAGCACTGCCGGGCATCGTCGGCGCACTTCTGATGACCGCCTCGCGCGCCATCGGCGAAACCATGATCGTAGTGCTCGCCGCCGGTGTCGCCGCCCGCATGCAGCTCAATCCGTTCGAGCCGATGACGACCGTGACCGTCAAGATCGTCAGCCAGCTGACGGGCGACCTTGAATTCACCTCGCCGCAGACGCTTGTCGCCTTCGCACTCGGCATCACGCTCTTTGCGATCACGCTTTGCCTCAACATCTACGCGCTCTACATCGTGCGCAAATACCGGGAGCAGTACGAATGACCGACGTGGTTTCCTCCACCGCCGGCGTCTTGGCCAAGCCTGCCCGTCGCGATATCGGTATCAAACGCCGCTACGCCGCCGAGCGCCGCTTCCGCGCCTATGGCATCGCTGCTCTCTCGTTCGGCATCCTGTTCCTGATGCTCCTGCTCTGGTCGGTCGTCTCCAAGGGCTACACCGCCTTCCAGCAGACGATGATCACCATCCCTGTGGAGTTCTCGCAGCAGATCATCGACAAGGATAACGTGCGGGCTACGGATCCGGCCAAGCTGATGACGGCCAACTACCCGATCGTCGCCCGCAATGCGCTGGCGAAGGTTCTGGGCGTCGCCGAAAACGATCGCCAGGGTCTGCGTGCCGTCAACCAGATGATTTCGGACGGCGTTCGTGGCCAGCTGCGCGATATGGTCGTTTCCGATCCTGAGATCATCGGCACGACCCAGACGGTTTCGCTTCTGGCAGCCGGCGATATCGACAGCGCCGTGAAAGGCCAGATCAATCTCGACGTGGCGGAAACCAGCCGCAAGGTGTCCGACCAGCAGGTCGGATGGATGAAGCAGCTGGCCGACAGCGGTGCGCTCGCCAAGGAATTCAACACCGGCATTTTCTTCAACGGCGCGTCCAGCCGTCCGGAAGCAGCCGGCGTCGGCGTCGCTCTGATCGGCTCCTTCTATATGATGCTGATCGTGCTCGTCCTGTCCCTGCCGATCGGCGTCGCAGCCTCGATCTATCTTGAAGAGTTTGCCCCGAAGAACCGGTTCACGGACCTGATCGAGGTCAACATCAACAATCTCGCAGCGGTCCCGTCGATCGTCTACGGTCTGTTGGGTCTCGCGGTCTTCATCAACTTCATGGGCCTGCCGCGCTCGGCCTCGCTCGTCGGCGGCCTGGTGCTGACGCTGATGACGCTGCCGACCATTATCATCGCCACCCGCGCGGCACTGAAAGCAGTACCACCGTCGATCCGTGCTGCAGCGCTCGGGCTCGGTGCCTCGAAGATGCAGACGATTTTCCACCATGTCCTGCCGCTTGCCATGCCCGGTATCCTGACCGGTACGATCATCGGCCTCGCGCACGCCCTCGGCGAAACCGCGCCGCTTCTTTTGATCGGCATGGTCGCCTTCGTGGCAAACTATCCGACCACGCCGATGGATCCGTCGACAGCGCTGCCGGTACAGATCTACATGTGGGCTAACGAGGCGGAACGCGCCTTCGTTGAACGAACCTCGGGAGCGATCATGATCCTGCTCCTGTTCCTGATCTTGATGAATGTTGGCGCAATTCTCTTGCGACGCCGCTTCGAACGGCGTTGGTAGAGGAAGGGGGGAGCAATGAACATGATGTCAGAAGCTGCAGTTGAGAAGGCGCTGGACAAGAAAATGAACGACGTTGCATATAAGATGATCGGCAAGGATGTCTCCGTTTATTACGGTGACAAGCGCGCTCTTTATGACGTGAACCTGAATGTCCGCCAAAATACCGTCACTGCTTTGATCGGTCCGTCCGGCTGCGGCAAGTCCACCTTCCTGCGCACGATGAACCGCATGAACGACACGATCGAGGGTTGCCGCGTCACCGGCAAGATCACGCTCGACGGCGACGATATCTACGACAAGGAAATCGACGTCGTGGAGCTGCGCGCCCGGGTCGGCATGGTGTTTCAGAAGCCGAACCCGTTCCCGAAGTCGATCTACGAGAACATTGCCTACGGTCCCCGCATCCACGGCCTTGCCCGCGGCAAGACGGAAATGGACGCGATTGTCGAGGCAAGCCTGCAGCGCGCCGGCCTCTGGGCAGAAGTCAAGGATCGCCTGCATGAAGGCGGTACCGGCCTTTCCGGCGGTCAGCAGCAGCGCCTTTGCATCGCCCGTGCGATCGCCGTTTCGCCTGAAGTCATTCTGATGGACGAGCCGTGCTCGGCACTCGACCCCATCGCCACGGCCAAGGTCGAGGAACTGATCCACGAACTGCGCGCCAACTACACGATCGTGATCGTCACCCACTCGATGCAGCAGGCAGCCCGCGTTTCACAGCGCACGGCAATGTTCCATCTCGGCCATCTGGTCGAGGAAAACGATACCGACAAGATGTTCACCAATCCGGATGACCAGCGCACCCAGGATTACATCATGGGCCGCTTCGGCTGATGCGGGCGCAGAGCCCGTCAGCCGCAACTGCAGACATCAAGGATCAGACACATGGTTTCGACCCATATTCTCTCGGCCTATGACGAGGAACTGAAATACCTGAACCGCCGGATCTCCGAAATGGGCGGCCTGGCGGAGCAGATGTGCGGTGATGCCGTGCGTGCGCTCGTCAACTCCGACTCCGCACTGGCCCAGAAGGTCATCTCGGACGACGTCATTCTCGACCATGCCGAGCGCGATATCCAGGACAAGGCTATCGTCACCATCGCCAAGCGTCAGCCGATGGCGGCCGACCTTCGCGAGATCATCGGCACGCTGCGCATTGCAGCTGACCTGGAACGCGTCGGCGACCTTGGTAAGAACACCGCCAAGCGCGTGCTCGCCGTGCAGGGAACAGGCGTCCCGCGCAAGCTCGCCCGTGGTCTGGAGCATCTTTCCGAACTGGCGCTGGTGCAGCTCAAGGACGTTCTTGATGTCTTCGCCAACCGCTCCGCGGAAAAAGCCGAAATCATCCGCCAGCGCGATGAAGAGATTGACGCGATGTACACCTCGCTGTTCCGCGAACTCCTCACCTACATGATGGAGGATCCGCGCAACATCACCACCTGCACCCATCTCCTGTTCTGCGCCAAGAACATCGAGCGCATCGGCGACCACGCGACGAATATCGCCGAGACCATCTACTACATCGCGACCGGTGCACAGCCGGAGGGCGAACGTCCGAAGGACGATACGTCCAACATGCTCGGCTCCGCCGGGACATGATGCAGCTCTCCCGAAATCGCCTGCCGGTTTCGGGACGATAACTGCCAAAACCAATGACCTGAAGCAGCGCGAGCGGATCTGGCGGATCTAAGTGCGGTTCGGGACGAGTGACGGAGCAAGTCGGAATGCAGCCGAAGATCGCAGTCGTGGAAGACGAAGAGGCCCTCAGCGTCCTCCTTCGGTATAACCTGGAGGCCGAGGGTTACGAGGTCGATACCGTTCTTCGCGGTGACGAAGCGGAAATCAGGCTTCAGGAGCGCGTTCCGGATCTTCTCATTCTCGACTGGATGCTGCCGGGCGTTTCAGGCATCGAACTCTGCCGTCGCCTGCGTATGCGGCCGGAGACGGAACGCCTGCCGATCATCATGCTGACGGCGCGCGGCGAAGAAAGCGAGCGCGTTCGCGGGCTTGCCACCGGCGCAGACGACTATGTGGTCAAGCCTTTCTCGACGCCGGAACTGATGGCCCGCGTCAAGGCGATGCTGCGCCGTGCCCGACCGGAGGTCCTTTCGAGCGTCCTCAAATGCGGCGATATCGAACTCGATCGCGAAACCCATCGCGTTCACCGCAAGAGCCGCGAAGTTCGCCTCGGGCCGACAGAGTTTAGACTTCTGGAATTCCTGATGGCCTCACCCAGCCGCGTCTTTTCGCGCTCGCAGCTGCTCGACGGCGTCTGGGGCCATGACATCTATGTCGACGAGCGTACCGTCGACGTGCATGTGGGGCGCCTCCGGAAGGCGCTCAACTTTTCCAACATGCAGGATGTCATCCGCACGGTCCGCGGTGCCGGCTACTCGATGGAAGCCTGAGCACCGCGTCTCCTAGCCGGCAGCGTCATGGCAATGACACCGGCCACGACGCAGGCGAGGCCGAGCCAGGCTGTCGAGGCAAGCGTTTCGCCGAGAAACACGACGCCGATGCCAACGCCGATCGGCACCCGGAGATAGGCCTGCGCCGTCGTGCCGACGGAGCCCAGCGTCTGCACCAGCCGGAAATAGATGACGAAGGCGAGCGCCGTCGAAAATACCGCGAGCGCCAACAGGGCGAGCATGGAATCGGTGCTGGGCGTCAGCGTCCAGGGCCGGTCGACCACGAGGCTCACGGGAATGAGGATGGCCGCCCCTGCGATCAGCGATCCCGCGGCGGGCATCATCGGGTCCAATCCCTTAAAATTCTTGCCGAAGATGGCAGCCGCCGCATAGCAGATCGTCGCCGCCACGATGGCGAGTTGCGCCCAGAGGTTCTCGCCCGAGCCGGCAAGCGCCTCCATGCCGACGATCAGGCATATGCCGACAATGCCTGCGGCAACTCCAAACAGCTTGGCCGCAGAGACGCTTTCATGGCGCGTGATCAGCGCCGTCAGCAGAAACGCGAAGATCGGCGTCGTGGAACTCAAAATGGTGGCAAGGCCCGCATCGGTCGTCTGTTCGGCCCAGGCGATGAGGGTGAAGGGGACCGCGCTGTTGAGGCAGGCCTGAACCGTGAAAAGCTTCCAGGTCTGCCGGTCGGTCGGCAGCTTCAATCCACGAAGGCGAAGTGCCGCAGCGAGAATGAGCCCGGCGACCAGTGTTCTGACGGCGATAAAGGTGACGGGCGAAATTGTCTCCACACCGACTTTGATCAGCGTGTAGGACGCGCCCCAAAGCGTCGCGAGCGTGAGGAGCAGCAACAGATCCGTTGCCATGCTTGTTTTGGTGTCCGCCATTCCAGTTCCTATCCCCATCCATGCAATCTCCGCCCCTCTTAGCGGAGAGAGGAAAAGAAATGCTTCGGCGACGGCCGAACCGTTGACCGCTGACGGCAAAGTTTTCCGGTGCTAGAACTGGATCATGTCCAATATGGTTTCAGGAAATACGATTGCGGAAGTTGCAAGCCTGATCGGCGATGCTGCACGCGCCAACATGCTGTCCGCGCTGATGGGCGGCCAGGCCCTGACGGCGGGCGAACTGGCACGCCACGCAGGTGTCACCGCGCAGACCACCAGCGGCCATCTCGGCAAACTGGCCAAGGCGCATCTGATCGCAGTCGAAAAGCAGGGCAGGCACCGCTATTACCGACTTGCCTCTCCGGAAGTCGCGCACGCGATCCACGCGTTGATGGCAGTCGCCGCAGACGGACCGAAGCGCCATCACCCTGTGGGCCCGAAAGATGAAGCGTTACGGCTAGTCCGCACCTGTTACGACCACATGGCCGGCCGTCTCGCCATCGCGCTCGCCGACTCCCTGACCGGCAACGGCTATCTGCTGCTCGGCGATGGAGCCGGCCTGATCACCGATGAAGGCCGGCGTTTCTTTTGTGATTTCGGGATCGATCTCGACCAGCTGACCCGTTCGAAACGCCCGCTCTGCCGGACATGCCTCGATTGGAGCGAGCGACGGCCGCATCTGGCGGGACAAATGGGTGCGGCGCTGCTGGACCGCGCTCTTGCCGTCGGCTGGATCAGCCGCCGGGAGGAAACCCGAGCTCTGCGGATCACGCGCGCCGGAGAGATCGGGTTTGCTGACAAATTCAGGCTTCCATCGGACTGGCGTATTGCACCGTCCGAAACTCTGATGGTCAGGCGGCTTCCTGGGTCTTCCATTCCGGCAGCGGGAACAACTTGTCGTAGCCAAGATTGAAGAGATAGGCATAGACCACGTAGAACAGCGCGATCGCGATATCCATTGTCAGCGCATGGAGAAGGGTAATCTGCAGATACCACGCGATAAACGGCATCAGCACGACCAGCAGACCGATTTCGAACAGCACCGCATGAGCAATGCGCAAGGCAGGCGTCTTTAGCGTCGTACCCCGTCGCGCCTGCAGAAAGCGGTCGAAACCCAGATTGTAGAGGTAGTTCCAGCCGGTCGCGACCGTCGCAGACACGACGCCGACAATGCCCATATGTTCGGCCGGCATGTCGAAGACGAAAGCGCCGAGCGGCACCATCATCAGAAGCCCGATGATTTCAAAGCTGATGGCGTGGCGAATACGGTCTCTTATCGAGCGCATGATCTTCCCCTTTAGGTGAGGTTCATGCCGGGTCGTCCCGGCGTTATGCCCATTCAGGGGGAGGTCGTCCTCTCTCGAGGCCGAAATAGGAGCCCAGGGAGTGCGAGGCAAGTTTTTTCAGCGCAAGTCAGCCATGCCGAAAACGCAAAAGGCGGGCCAGAGCCCGCCTTCGATCTTGTTTCCGCAGCCGCCTGGCTTAGGACGCGCGGGCAGCCGGACGACGGCGCTCGTGCACGGGCTGGTAGGCAAGCTTCGCGTGATATTTGCAATAGGGCGACGCATCCTGCGCATCGCAACCGCAGAAATGGAAGTCGTCCGTCAGCGGATCGCCGACCGGCCACTTGCATGTGCGCTCGGTGAGATCCGTCAGCGACAGACGGCGCGAGATCGGCACGACGACGCTGCCGGAAGCGGTGTATTTCACCGGTTCGGCGACGTTGACGTCCTGATCTTCCTTGAGTGCGTTTGCACCCACCGTCCGTGCTGCGGGACGGGTTGTGTCGCGTCCGGCAAAGCTCGGCGCGCGCGGAGCTGCGGGCGCTGGGCGCTTAGATGCCGGGCGATTGGCCGACGCCGAACCGCCTGCTTTGGCGCGACCCGGAAGGTTGAGACGGTGCACTTTGCCGATCACGGCATTGCGGCTTACGCCTCCAAGTTGGGCTGCAATCTGGCTGGCGCTGAGACCTTCCGACCATAGTTTTTTAAGTCGCTCGACGCGCTCATCAGTCCAGTTCATGCCGTTCTCCGCCTTTGAACGTTGCTGGCAGACAGAATCCGTTCACCTCTGCGGCGAAATAAATCCGCCGCACCCACGCAATCTATGCTTCGAGGTGACTAGTTCCGCCGCATGCGTTCTAGTAATTGAGGATTAACCTAGTGTGTGGCTGACTCCGTGGCAAGAGTCGCTCGAATCGCCGCGAATCGATTTCGCGGTTTTCCCCAACTTGCTGCCCTCAAGAGTCATTTTTGTCACAGACCGAAATGCCGCAATACAGCATCAGGTTGCATCGCGGCATATGCCCCGAAAGCCCTATAAAACACCAAGTTTTGTTGACATGGAGGCACTTAGCCATGATAGTGCCCGCGCCGCCCGGTGGGCGGCATTTTTGATTTTTCAGGCCGCATTCCCGGTCTCCGGAGAGGTCTGGAGAGGGGGGGTCGGAACCTACCCAGAGGAGTGATGTCGCCATGGCTGAAGCCGCACTTTACGACACGTTTGCCCGGGCACCTTTGCGCTTTGAACGCGGCGAGGGCGTATGGCTTGTGACGGAAGGTGGCGAGCGATATCTGGATTTCGGTGCAGGCGTTGCCGTCACGTCCTGCGGTCATTCCAATCCGCATCTGGTGAACGCACTGAAGTCGCAGGCCGAGAAGGTCTGGCACCTTTCCAACCTCTACGAGATCCCGGAGCAGGAACGCCTGGCCCGCCGCTTGGTCGATGCCACGTTCGCCGACAAGGTGTTCTTCACCAATTCCGGCGCCGAAGCGCTCGAGACCGCCATCAAGACGGCGCGTCGCTATCATTTCTCCAAGGGTCATCCGGAGAAATTCCACATCATCACCTTCGAAGGTGCCTTCCACGGCCGGACCATCGCGACGATTGCCGCCGGTGGTCAGGAAAAATATATGGAAGGCTTCGGCCCGAAGGCGCCAGGGTTCGATCAGGTGCCGTTCGGTGATCTCGACGCCCTCAATGCTGCGATCAACGAAAACACCGGCGCGCTGCTGATCGAGCCGATCCAGGGCGAGGGCGGCGTGCGCGTCGTGGACAAGGAATTCCTGCGCGAGCTGCGTCGCATCTGCGACGACCGGGGTCTGCTGCTGATCCTCGACGAAGTGCAGAGCGGGGTTGGCCGCACCGGCCGCTTCTTCGCCCACGAACTGACAGGCATCACGCCTGATATCATGGCTGTTGCCAAGGGCATCGGCGGCGGCTTCCCGTTCGGCGCCTGCCTTGCGACCGCAGAGGCTGCTTCCGGCATGAAGCCCGGCATTCACGGCACGACCTATGGCGGGAATCCGCTCGGCATGGCCTGCGGCAACGCGGTGCTCGACGTCGTGCTGGCCGATGGCTTCCTTGAAAATGTCCGCGATGTCGCGCTCGTGTTCCGCCAGGGACTGGCAAGCCTGAAGGACCGTTTCCCTGACGTGATCGAAGATATCAGAGGCGAAGGCCTGATGCTCGGCATCAAGGCAAGGGTGCCTGCTGGCGATCTGGTCGTTGCAATGCGCGATGAGAAAATGCTGTCAGTACCTGCTGGCGATAACGTCGTGCGCCTTCTGCCGCCGTTGACGATCACGGCGGAGGAAGCCCGCGAGGGGCTCGCACGGATCGAACGGGCAGCGGAAAAGCTGACCGAGGCAGAACTCAAGAAAACAGCCTGAGCGCGATGAGGGGTGCCGGTGACGGTTCCCCTCGATAGGGGACGATAGCATGGCATCACCAAAGCATTTCCTAGATCTTTCGGCGGTTTCGCCGGAGGATCTTCGCACCATTCTCGACGACGCGAAGAGCCGCAAGCAGGCCTTCAAGGCCGGCAAGGGCGACCAGCCGCTCGCCGGCAAGATGTTGGCGATGATTTTCGAAAAGCCGTCCACCCGCACCCGCGTCTCCTTCGATGTCGGCATGCGCCAGCTCGGCGGCGAGACGCTCTTCCTGTCCGGCACGGAAATGCAGCTCGGCCGCGCCGAGACGATCGGCGATACGGCACGTGTCCTGTCGCGCTATGTCGATGCGATCATGATCCGCACCACCGACCACAATCGCATGCGTGAAATGGCCGAGCACGCCACCGTGCCCGTCATCAACGCGCTGACCGACGATACCCATCCCTGCCAGATCATGGCCGACCTGATGACCTTCGAGGAGCATCGCGGTCCTGTCAAAGGCAAGACCATCGCCTGGACGGGTGACGGCAACAACGTGCTGCACTCGCTCGTCGAAGGCTCGGCGCGGTTCGGCTACAAGATGAACATGGCCGTGCCGATGGGCTCTGAGCCGCATGACAAGTTCCTGAACTGGGCACGCAACAATGGCGGCGAGATCATGCTCTGCCACGACGCCGAACGGGCGGTCACCGGCGCTGATGTCGTCGTCACCGATACGTGGGTGTCGATGAACCAGGAGCACAAGGCGCGCGGCCACAACATCTTCCAGCCCTATCAGGTCAACAAGGCGCTGATGGATCAGGCAAACAAGGGCGCGCTCTTCATGCACTGCCTGCCGGCGCATCGCGGCGAGGAAGTTACCGACGAGGTCATCGACGGACCGCAGTCGGTAGTGTTCGACGAGGCGGAAAACCGCCTTCATGCGCAGAAGTCGATCCTTGCCTGGTGCTTCGGCATCGTCTGAGGATCGAAAGCGCTTCCGACTTGAATTCGATGAGAGCCGCCACCATCTGACGGCTTTCAAAGCGCGCCGCCGAACGAGTGCGGCGCTTCAACACGATATCGTCAACGTTCTCAAATCCCCGGCCGGCGGTTCCGCTGCGGCTGGCGCTTGTGTAAAAGCGTTCGAGGAACTGAGAGCGCCGGCGCGAAGGAGTTAACTCATGGCGGAAGCGACTGTTGAACTGAACGAACTCGATTTTGCCGGCGACGACCGCGTCGTGCCCTTCCAGGTGGATGGCCTCGATGTGCGCGGCCGTGCGGTCCAGCTCGGGCCACTCCTCAACGCGATCCTCGGACGGCACGATTATCCGGCACCTGTCGCACGGCTGCTGGCGGAAGCCGTCGTGCTCACTGCACTGCTGGGCACTTCGCTGAAATTCGAAGGCAAGTTCACCATGCAGACCAAGGGTGACGGCCCGGTCGACCTGCTTGTTGCCGATTTCTCCACGCCGGATGCATTGCGCGCCTATGCCCGCTACGACGAGGATGCACTGGCCGAAGCCGTCGAGAACGGCAAGATCTCGCCTGCCGAACTGCTCGGCCATGGCTTTCTTGCGCTGACGATCGATCAGGGCCGCGGCATGCAGCCCTATCAGGGCATCGTGCCGATGGACGGCTCGTCGCTTGAAGAAATGGCCGGCGTCTACTTCCGTCAGTCCGAACAGATCCCGACCAGGGTTCGCCTCGCCGTCGCCGAACTCATCGACCGCGACGAGGACGGCAACCCGCGCCACAACTGGCGCGCCGGCGGACTTGTCGCCCAGTTCCTTCCGCAGGCGCCTGAGCGCATGCGCCAGCCCGACCTGCACGGCGGCGACGGTGACGAACGCGATGCCGTCGAAGTCGAGGACGATGCCTGGTTAGAGGCGAGCACGCTGGTCGGCACCATCGATACGGACGAGCTGACCGATCCGCAGGTGGCGATCGAACGGCTGCTGTTCCGGCTGTTCCACGAGCGCGGCGTGCGGGTCTATGATCCGCAGACGGTGTTCGACCGCTGCAGCTGCTCGCGCGACAAGATCAAGGGCGTTCTGGACGGGTTCTCTGCGGAAGAAATCCACGCGAGTGTGGAAGATGGAGAAATCGCGGTAACCTGCGAGTTCTGCTCGACCACCTACAAGTTCGTGACGGAGGAATTCGAAAGCGCCTGATCCGCTTTGCGGGTCAGTTCAGAACGCGCACGACGCCTGGTGAATCCAGCGAGAAGGCGGGAATGTCGACTTTGAAAGTCTCGCCTTCGTCCGTCTTCATATCGTAGGTGCCGAACATGACGCCTGATGGCGTGTCGAGCGGGCATCCGGACGAATATTCATAGCTGTCGCCCGGCTCCAGTCGCGGCTGGTCGCCAACGACGCCTGGTCCGTCGACCTCGTCGACGATCCCGTTTTCGTCCGTGATGTTCCAGTAGCGATGCACGAGCGTGACGCTGATCGAGGACTTGTTCTCGATCACGATCCGGTATCCCCAGACATAACGACTGTCCTCGGGGCTCGACTGCTCCTCGAGATAATAGGGCTCGACGGCGACGTCTATGTCTCTGGTGCGGGCGCGGTACATTGGCACCTCAAGATTGCTCATCGTGCCGATATCGTACAGTGGGGGAGAAAGGTCAAGAATTCTCGCGGCTTGCATCTGAGGCAATGTCGCGTTCTTGATGATAGGGATAACTGATATGGTAAACCCGGAGCGTTCCGGGTCTACCCATCGTTCGGCGTAAAGCCGATCAGATCTGCTTCAGCGCCTGCGCGAAATCTTCCAGCAGGTCGTCCGCATCCTCGATGCCGGCCGAAAAGCGCACGGTGCCGGGCGAAATTCCCAGTTCCGTACGGGCCTCGTCGCTGAGGTTCTTGTGCGTCGTCGTTGCCGGATGCGTGATGATGGAGCGGGTGTCGCCGAGATTGTTGGAGATGGTGACCACCTCCATGGCATTCTGCAGCTTGAAGGCCGCTTCCTTGCCGCCCTTCAGCTCGAAGCAGACCAGCGTCGATCCGCCCGTCATCTGCTTGGCGATGATATCGGCCTGCGGATGGTCTTTGCGACCGGGATAGATCACTTTCGCGACCTTGGACTGCTCGGCCAGGAAATCGGCGATCTTTGCCGCATTGGACGTCTGCTGGGCAACACGGATCGGCAGCGTTTCCAGCCCCTTGATCAGTGTCCATGCCGTGAACGGCGACATTGCCGGACCGGTATGGCGATAATAGTCCTGCAGGTGCTCCAGAACCCATTCGCGGTCCGAAAGGATGACGCCGGCAAGGCTCCGGCCCTGGCCGTCGATATGCTTGGTGGCGGAATAGACGACCACATGGGCGCCGAGTTCCAGCGGCCGCTGGAAGAGCGGCGTTGCGAACACGTTGTCGACCACCAGACGGGCGCCGACCTGATTGGCAAGCTTGGCAACGCCGGCAATGTCGATCACTTCCAGCGTCGGGTTTGTCGGGCTTTCCAGGAAAAACACCTTGGTGTTGGGCTTGATCGCCGCTTCCCAGTTGGCAAGGTCGCGACCGTCGACCAGCGTGCATTCGATGCCGTAGCGCGGGGCGAGCGTTTCGACAACCCAGCGGCAGGAACCGAACAGGGCCCGCGCGGCAACGATATGGTCGCCGGCGCGAAGCTGGCACATGAGCGCTGCCGTGATGGCGGCCATGCCGGAGGCGGTGGCGCGGGCTTCTTCTGCACCTTCCAGCGCACACATGCGCTTTTCGAACATGTCGTTGGTGGGGCTGCCGTAGCGGGCATAGATATAGCCGTCGGCCTCGCCCTTGAAACGGGCCTCGGCGGCTTCTGAACTGTCGTAGGCGAAGCCCTGCGTCAGGTAGATGGCTTCCGACATCTCGCCATATTGCGAGCGCAGCGTGCCGCCATGGACGAGCGTGGTGGCAGGGCGCCAGTTCTTGTTCGGGGATTTGCTCATGTGTTCATCACCTTCGTGATACAAAAAAACCGGCCGCAATCGCAGACCGGTTTTCAACCCGGTCTTTTTAGCCACTTGTTTAACGTGGCTGCAAGCCGACCGGCCAAATCACCACGGGATAAAGCTGCCTTACGCCTCGCTTCCGCTTGCGTCAATGGTCCGCATTTGGTTTTGTCGGCCCCAAAATCTGAAAGAGACATGATGGCTCGCGAAACGGGAATTCTGGCGGACCGCGCAATTGCGGCGCTCTTCGAACAAGGACGGCTGAAGTCCGAGAGGGCGCTTGATCAGGACCAGATCCAGCCGGCGAGCCTTGATCTGCGCTTGGGGCAGAAGGCGTTTCGCGTGCGCGCCTCGTTCATGCCGGGGCCGATGAGCCTCGTGTCCGACAAGCTCGAGCGCCTCAGCCTGCACGTCATCGATCTCTCCGAAAGCGCCGTCCTCGAAACCGGCTGCGTCTATATCGTGCCGCTGATGGAAAGCCTCGATCTGCCGGCCGAGATGTCGGCTTCGGCCAATCCGAAAAGCTCCACCGGCCGCCTCGATATCTTTACCCGCGTCATCACCGATCGCGCCCAGGAGTTCGACAAGATCCCTTCAGGCTATCGCGGTCCGCTCTATCTCGAAATTTCCCCGCGCACATTTCCGATCGTCGTGCGCCAGGGCTCGCGCCTGTCGCAGATCCGCTTCCGCGTCGGCAACGCCCTTCTGCAGGAGCCGGAGCTGTTGGCGCTGCATGGAGCCGAAACGCTGGTCGCCGCCGCGCAGCCGAACATTTCCGGCGGCGGCATAGCGCTATCGATCGACCTTGCCGGCGACAACGATGGCCTGATCGGCTACCGCGGCAAGCACCACACGGCCGTCGTCGATGTCGACAAGAAGGCCCAGCATGATCTGTTCGATTTCTGGGAGCCGATCCACAGCCGCGGCCGCAACGAACTGATTCTGGATCCGGATGAATTCTACATCCTCGTCTCGCGCGAGGCCGTCCATGTGCCACCGCTCTACGCGGCCGAAATGACACCGTTCGACCCGCTGGTCGGCGAATTCCGCGTCCATTACGCCGGCTTCTTCGACCCCGGCTTCGGCCACGAGGCCGCCGGCGGCCGCGGCAGCCGCGCAGTCCTAGAGGTGCGCAGCCACGAGGTCCCGTTCATCCTCGAAGACGGCCAGATCGTCGGTCGCCTCGTCTACGAACACATGCTGGAAGAACCCCAGGGCCTCTACGGCTCCGGCCTCGGCTCGAACTATCAGGCGCAGGGCCTCAAACTCTCCAAGCATTTCCGCAGCTAGAAAGCCGCCGCCGGACGCTTCCACCCCGGCGACCTTGACAGACACGGCCCATTGTTGGAAACCTTCCCCCGACGCGGGTGTAGCTCAATGGTAGAGCAGCAGCTTCCCAAGCTGATGACGGGGTTTCGATTACCCTCACCCGCTCCAGACTTTTCAAGTAGTTACAGGAAATGGCGTTTCACTGTTTCACCGCCGTTACACTGGCGCGGTTCGCGGTTCGTGCTTCGGCTATTTTGCGGCTCGTCTCAAGTCCATCGCCGCGGCTGTACTTCTTGGTCATCTTCGTTGTCGAGTGCGTCGCGAGACTGCTGGCAAGCTCCAGCGACCCGGTGGCCTCGACGGTTTCTGAAACTGCGCCTGCGCGCGAGTCCATCGACCAGATGTTCGAAGGAACTCCAGCCTTGTCTCTCACCTTGCGGTATTTCTCCGCGTAGCGGTTTTCCCAATATGGCTTCTTGTGATCCTCATCGATCACGATCGGACCAATCTCGGGTATCGTGTAAGCCTTGAGTGCTTCCACGACGAGCGGCATGGTTTTGAGATCGCGAGCAACCTCTGCACCATTCTTGCTGGTCTTGAGCTTCAGGATCAGATCCTTCGAAAGGCTCTGCGCCGTAAGGCCTCGCCAGCGGAATGCGCCACCTTCTTCCGGCGGTGCCCACTCCCCGATGACGTCGATCCGGCGAAGTGCCGTCTCGAACTTGAGAGCTTCAACGAAGCCGATAGACGGGCATTTCAGTTCCGCGCTCGCCTTCACAATGGCGAGGCACTGCTCGTAGGTCATTGCAACATCACGCGACGCGGGAAGTTCGAAACGCATATCCGATAAGATTTCCCGTGCTTGCTTGCAGCCGCGAAGCCGTTCGCCGGCGCCATAGGACAGGATAATGCGCAGAAGCTTCATCGCTCCGCTCGCCCGACGATGGCCTTTCTTCTTCCAATGGGTAAACCAGCGGCTGAAGTCGGACCCGCGGAGGGCGTTGATATCGCGATCGCCAACATGTTTGATCAGCACCCGCAAGCTCGGTTCGTAGTCGCGGATGCGTGTCGAGTGCTTGATGCTATGCCAAGAGCTTGTCTTGTCATGGCGATAGCGCTCGATGAGCGATTTGATTGTCCCGTCGAACATAGGCTCCGCACCTAACTTCCGGACTTCAGCTCGCAGCTCGGTCGTCCGTCGTTGGCATTCGGCAGAGATTTTGTCATCGGTCCAATCATCCGGTAGTCGAATGATCGAAAGGCTTTTCGAGGAGCCCTTCACCGCTCGCGCCGGATTCCAGTAGTGGACGGGCGTGCCGTCCTTCTTCGGCCGGCATTGATAGCCTGGCCTGTCAGTCCTCATCCCAGTGTTCCTTTCCATCGGGGGCGTAATTGCCCAATGGGAGCATGCCCAGCGAATTGCCTTCCCCGTCAACCAGTTTTTCGGGATCGCTAAAGACCACTGTGGCGATAAGTGTCTTCATATCGAGGTTGACGAACCCTCCAGCTTTCGCTGCTGCCTTGAAGACGGTCTCTATGTCGCGCTGTTTGAAGGAGACCCTGCTCATCATCTCACCTCCTGTCGTCGACACGGACACGAGGCATGATCTTGTCCCTAATCGTGTCCCGTCTCGTCATTGGGCGCCCCACCTCCCTCGTTTTGGGCGATTGGGTCAGCGCCACATTAGCCTGGGAGCCTCCAATCGGTAGCGGCACACCTATTGAACTTGCGGTCCGAAAGAACTCGGCGCACTGTCGATGATTGAAGCGAGAA
>Ga0213835_100129_pt1 | contig 95347 bp, 73 predicted proteins | sample SWPATP01_FD_160576 | JGI IMG/M metagenome (GOLD analysis project Ga0213835, IMG submission 160576) | Coastal seawater microbial communities from Marineland, Florida, United States - SWPA TP0 #1 | ecosystem: Environmental > Aquatic > Marine > Coastal | place: USA: Florida | collected 2016-08-05 | reverse complement strand
ATCTGATCCACAATCTCCTGCCGCAGGTCAGCCTCTTCAAGTGCAGGGACCTGCAATTCCCGAAATCCCGCCTGCCGGAATAGCTCATTACCGGTAGCCACCGCTTTGCGCTTGTTCAGGATAAAGTGCGCCTCCCAAAGCAATTCCTGCTTGCTCTTGCCCGTAAATCGGAAACAACCGATACGAATAAGAATGAGCGCTTGCTCCAAGCTAATACCCACCCTTGCGATAAAGTCAGACAATCCCGCAAAAAGTCCATTGCTCCTTCGTTCGCTCAGAATCTTTTCCACGCTGGCTTTCTCCAGGTACTTGAGATGGATCAAACCCAGATACACTGTTTTTCCCTTGATATTGGTCAGGTAATCGCTTTCGTTGATATGGGGCGCTTGGATATCGGCCCCGTTCATGCGGAGTTCGTGGATATAGAACTCGGTATGGTAAAAGCCGCCGAAGTTATTGATCACCCCGACCATAAATTCCAATGGAAAGTAGGCCTTCAGGTATAAACTCTGATAGCTCTCCACCGCAAAGGAAGCCGAGTGTCCCTTGGCAAAGGAATAGCCCGCAAAGCTCTCAATCTGATGCCATACTTCGGCCGTAATCTTTGGATCTCGGCCGAGCCGCTCACAATTGATGAAAAACTGATCCTTCACCCTTTGGAATTCATCCTTGGAGCGGGATTTTCCGCTCATTCCCCTCCGTAAAATATCCGCTTCCGATAGGCTGAGTTCGGCAAAGTAATGCGCCACCTTGATCACATCTTCCTGATAGACCATGATGCCATAGGTCTCAGGCATGATGTCCATCATCACGGGATGGGCCTGCTTGCGCCTTTCGGGGTCCACATGCCGCAGGATATATTCCCGCATCATCCCCGAACGGGCCACACCGGGACGGATGATGGAACTTGCGGCCACGAGTTCCAGGTATTCATCTGCTTTCATCTTGGCAAGCAGCATGCGCATGGCGGGGGACTCCACATAGAACGCCCCGATGGTATGTCCTGTCCGCAGCAGTTCTTTGATCTTGGGGTCTTTTTTGAATTGCTCCACCTGCCGGATGTCCACTTGTACCCCCTGATTCTGATAGATGATCTCCAGACTGCTTTTGATATGGCCAAGCCCCCGCTGGGAAAGGATGTCAAACTTATGCAGCCCGATGTCTTCCGCTGTATGCATATCGATATGCGCCAAAGGAAATCCCTTGGGAGGCATTTCGGTTGCTGTATAGTAGTGAATGGGTTTGTGGGATATCAGTACCCCACAGGCATGAATGGTCAGATGCGAAGGCATACCATGCAGCACCTGACTGTACTTGAGAATCAGTTTTCCATATTGGTCTGGAATATGATTAGGCTTGTCAGCATGGTAGATTAAGGATTCGATTTCCGTTTTCGGCAGACCAAAGACTTTCCCCAATTCCCGCAACATGGAATTAGCCTGAAAGGTGCTGTAAGAACCCAGCAGGGCCACATGCTCCTGCGCTCCTTGGTTGTACTTGTCAAAAATATATTTCACCACTTCATCCCGATCCGTCCAGCTGAAGTCAATATCAAAATCCGGTGGATTTTCCCGGTACAGGTTGATAAAGCGCTCGAAGTAGAGATCGAGTTCGATCGGATCCACATCGGTAATGCCCAGGCAATAGGCCACGATACTGTTGGCACCGCTGCCCCGGCCCACGTGATAGAAGTTTCTTTGCTGCGCAAAGTTCACAATGTCATAATTGATCAAAAAGTAAGAGACAAAGCCCTTCTGTTGGATAAGCTCCAGTTCTTTTTCCAGTCGCTTGCTGATTTCAGAAGTCAGGTCAGGATAGCGTCGGATGGCTCCCTTGAAGGTTTCCTGTCTCAGGTAGTCAAAGTCCTCCCAATCCGAGCCCAAGATGTCGCGCTTGTTTTTGACTGCCTGAAAGTAGAAGGAAAACTGACAGGACTCGAGTAAGCGCTGTGAATTGTACAAGAGATAACTGTGCCCCTCGCAGCGGGCGACCATATCCGCATAGGAATAAAACTGATCGCTGATGTCCCCCTGTTCTTCGGGTTCTAGCTTACTGAGCAAGGTGTTTTTATCCACCGCCCGCAAAAGGCGATGGGCATTGAATTGTGTTTTGGAGGAGAAACTCACGGGTTGGAGCAAGACCAACTTATCCTTGTAGCGATACCAAGGGGACTTGACGAGACGGTTGAGTTGGTAGGGGTGGATGCCGATAAATTCATTTTCTCTTAGGGGAAAAGTCTTTTCCCGGAAAGGATACACGACAAAACTCTGCTGGAAAGTCGGGGCTTTCTCTTCGAAAGGTATTCCCTTGGTCCGTCTGTGAGAAAGGTGGCGATTGAGTTCGTAAAAGCCCTCCTGATTTTTGGCCAGTCCTATATACTGCTGCTTGACCCCATTACGGAAATCAATCCCAACCACGGAATGGATACCAACTTTCTGGGCCGCTCTAATAAATGGAAATACGCCTGCTACCGAGTTGATATCAGTCAGGGCAAGGGCGTCGAGCTTTTTGGCCTTGGCTTCGGCGACCAAAGCCTCAATGGAAAGAGTACCGTATTTGAAGCTGTAGTAAGAGTGGCAATTGATAAACATAGAAATAACTTTGTGATATATACCTCCCTGCGGTCGGCGATATAAATGGATATAAGCTTCGTGATATAGGCAGATATTTATAAATGTTAATTAATTTAACATTTATATGTTTATAATTTAAACATATTTTCATATAAAAGTCAAGGGTCGTGAAGGAAGTTGTCAGAAATTGGCGAAGAGGTAAAAATGGTTCTTGCTGAAAGATTTCAAATAGTTTATTTTGGGTTCCAAAAGAATGTAAGCTCTATTCCACTTTTCATGAAAATCAAAAACTGCCACAAGGAAATGTATAGAACTGCTTATTATTCATTATTTCATTTATTTTTCTTGGCGATTGCAATTGGTTGTAAGGGTGATCAAAGGAAAGAAATACAAACAATCTATTTGCCAGAAAATCTTGAGGTTATTCATCCAGAAAACTCAGTAAAATTCGATAACAATTGGTATAAAAATGAATTCAAGGTAGTGGTATTTGTCAAAAATGCAGGGCCATATTCAACACTTGACCTGGATTGGCAGTCTGCAATAACGGACTTTCCAAACATTGCATTTTTATTTTTTGTATCTGAAAAAGATAAAACAAAACTGATCGATCATTTAGAAATAGTTGGGTTTACGCATCCTGTTATTCATGATCCTGATGAAGCGTTTAGAAAATCAAATGTAAAAGAGAGAGAATTGACCTTTATCTCTTTCTTAGTAAGAAATGACAACATTGTAGGGATGTCGAACCCTTCTTTTACTGATTTTAAAAAGAGGCTTGAGGAGTTATCGAAGTAACAAATAATAGGATTTGATTCTCTAAACCCAGTCATTATTAATTTCCCTTGCCAAAATTTTCAAATACTTGTATTCAGCCCTAGGACCCTAACCGAAAATTATCATGTAATTTTTCGATCGTAATCGAAGAATTACATATTTCTGGAGAACCAGCAGCAGCTTGGAACTCGATTGGCTTGAGGAAAGGGGTGGCGTATTGCATGCCTTTGAAGCCAAGTGAAACCCAAAAAGAAGGGCCTCGCTTCCTGCTTCTTTTCGGGAGGCTTATCCCGGCACAACCCATCAGGTAGTTAGCCCATATAACTATTTGGATTTTCTATCGTCTTCAAAAAGCTGAAATTTTATTTGAATTCTAAAAGTTCATGATTTTTGACCTAAGTGGAGTACTTCGGCTTTATAATTAAAAAATTAAATAACTATTTTTTTTTAGTAGAGAGTCTTACCTTCGAGCAAAGGTAAAAATAATGAAGTATCTAGTTTCAAATAAGTACTGCATCATAGCTTTGATTGCCGTGATGCCCTTTTCCATGAACACACTTGCCCAGGAAGAAAAGAAAGCGTTGATTTACAGGGTAGGTGTAGGACCTGCACTTGATGGTGACCTGGGGATGTTCGGTTTCAACATCATGAATGAATTGACCTTTAGGATGACGGACAGGTTTTCTATTAACCCATCTCTCACCTATTATTCTTCACTTGGGTATATTGAAAGTAGACAGTTTTTCTCAGAAAATCCGGATTTTCAGGATCAATCATTTTCTTCAAGCCTTTTTACAGATGTGAGGTTTCAATATGACGTCATCAAAACCAAGAAAGGTTTTAGGTTAGGCCTGGCAGCAGGTCCCTCATTCCAATTGGGAGGCCATACATATTATAGTGGCGGTTGGGTAAATGACGTAATTGGAAGTTATAACCCTTCAGGGTACGCAGCAGAAAGATTCAAAAGATTGGGCTATGTGACGCAGGTAACATTTGATTGGAAATCAGCTAATCCAAATAGAAGAAATACTGTAGCAGTCAGTATGTCGTCATTTGATGGACAGTGGCCTTATTACTTGATGGTAAATTATAGACTAGGTTTTAAAATCAGGTAATGGATTTTTACATTTTCATGCTTTGTTCCGGGGAACTGTGAAAATTTAAATATACACCACATTAAATTTACTTCTATCTAAAAAGACACGTATACATTTCAAACCGAATTTATTTTTTGTGATTCACAGAAACTCCTTATAGATTTACTTCTGGGCTATGGAAAACTGGATAGAATATCTCAACGATATCGTAGAATATGAGGTCAGGTGGAATATCTACAAGACTGTTATCATTCTATTGGTCCTTTGGCTGATCAAAAAAGGGGCTTACAAACTGATCGGTATCAGGACTGATGAGGACATGAAGCGGGTGTACCACTGGAGAAAGACCATTCAGTACACCTTGGCCATTGTCGCTCTCCTCCTGGTCGGCAATATCTGGATCAGTAATTTCCAATCCATCACCACTTTCTTAGGTTTATTATCCGCAGGCATTGCCATCGCCTTAAAAGACATTTTTGTCAATATCGCAGGTTGGATTTTTATCTATTGGCGCAAACCTTTTGACGTAGGAGACCGCATACAGATCGGTGAATTCAAAGGGGATGTAGTGGATTTAAGGTTGTTTCAGTTTTCCCTATTAGAGGTGGGCAATTGGGTAGATGCCGAACAAAGCACAGGAAGGATTGTACATGTCCCCAACGGAAAAGTATTCACTGATCCTCAGGCAAACTATAGCCAGGGATTTGAATACATTTGGAATGAACAGCACCTGTATATCAGTTTGGACTCTGATTACAAAAAAGCACAGCAATTGCTCAAAGACATCCTCTATGAATTGATGCAGGATGGATTCAAAAGTATAGAAAGGGCGATGATGAAAGCCCATAAAGAACATTTTATCCACTTTGGACAATATACTCCTACTGTTTATACCAAGATTCATGAGCGGGGTATTCAGCTTTCAATGAGGTACCTTTGTCATCCCAGAAAAAGAAGGGTTTACGAACATCAGGTGACCGAAGCCGTTCTGGAACGCTTTAGGTCAGCAACTGACATTAAGATAGTATACCCGATCACTTCTGTGTATTTACAAAATGAACCGGCAAACAAAAACCCCTTGTAGTCTGACCTAAAAGCAAAATACTTTTCTCAATAAAGCGCCATCATTTCCAAAACTTCCTCCAAAGACATCCCCCCTGAATTCAAGGCGGGTTCGCCTTCCGGGACCTCCACTCCTAGGTTTTCGAAGTATTTTTCCCAAATCGGAAACAACTCCCCCGTTTCAGGATCTTTGTAAGTCATTGGCTGTGGCGTAAAAAAGTCTAGGCCATCGTTGGCTTCCCGGAAAGCAAAATGTATCAGTTCGGAACAGTAAAATGCATCATTACCAAAATCAAATGACCATAAAAAAATAAATTAGAGCAACTGCCAAAACCAAAATCATCTTTTTAGCCTTGTCTTTCAATTTCTCCTCCAACTTACGCCTTCTGAGTACCAAAACAGCGATACTCAGACCAAAAAACTGCAAAGCGATGCCTGTCCCATTAATTGGTCCATGGGAGAAAGGAAGAAACTGAAAATAATTATTGATTAGAGGTATCAAACAAATGATGATACCCGTGATTCCAAATAGAAATGAGCGCTTTAGCAACATCTCTGGGTCTTTTTCCATCCAACTGCTCATTTTTTCTTACTCTTTTCTTTTCTGTCCACAAAATATTTCTCCACTTCTTCAATGGTCTTTGCATTAAAAGTCATTTCACTGGTCAATCCACCTTTACGGCCAACAATCACCCCGTACCGCATATCTGCATACCCTGCCACTTCATGGGCATCCGGATTAATGGACAGCATCACGCCCTTTTCCATGGCATAATTGACCCAGCGCCAGTCCAAATCCAGTCTCCAGGGATTGGCATTGATTTCAATGATTACCCCATGTTTGGCACAAGATTCAATAATGGCTTTATGATCCAAAGGATAACCTTCCCTTCTTAACAGTAACCTTCCTGTTGGATGCCCCAACATAGTGGTATATGGATTTTCAATGGCCTTCAATAACCTTGCAGTGGCTCTTTTTCTATCCATACCCAAACTCGAATGTACTGAGGCAACTACAAAATCAAAACCTGCTAAAATATCGTCTGGATAATCCAAATTGCCATCCGTCAAGATGTCACTTTCTATCCCTTTAAATATTTTAAATGGCGCTAATTCTTTATTCAGAGCATCGATTTCTTCCCATTGCTTTTGTACTTTTTCAATTTCCAGCCCTCCGGCATAAGAAGCCGTCCTACTGTGGTCAGAAATGCCCAAGTACTCATATCCCAAGTCCTTACAGGCTTCAGCCATCTGTCTAAGACTGTGCTTGCCATCACTGTAAGTGGAATGGTTATGAAGAATACCTTTCAGGTCCTCCTCTTTCAATAACTTTTCTACTTTATTTTCCTTCGCCAAGTCAAATTCAACAAAGCCTTCTCTCAACTCCTCTGGTATGAATGGCAAATCCAAGTGCTCATATAATGCTACTTCGGATTCAAAAGGCCCTTCGCTCCTCAACACTTCCGCCAAGGTCTTGTTTTCCTTCAAAGGATACAGCAAATGGGCTTTATTGCCTGTTCTCAGTACTTTTTCCTGTACAAATTTTTCGGATGTAGTGAAATGGATAAGCATTTGCACTTCTGGATCCAACAGCTTTCCCCTCCATTTAAATGGACTTGATTTGACTTCATCCTTCTCTAAGCCTTGGAGTTCATTGAGGGCTTTCAAAGAAGCCTTACAATCATCGCTTTCCAATAACCATTCTACGGTCGAAATGACCTCCATCTTCCGGGCGTAATCCCCTACTGGCTCCGCTTTTTCAACCCCATTTAAGGACAAAAGTTGTTTGGCAAAGCTATCCATTGCTTCTTCTATATCGGCATACAGCCACTTGCCCATATTAGAGGCCCTAAATTCCAAGGCCTGAATGATACTTTCCTGTGTCTTTTCACCAAAGCCTTTGATTTTTGCCACCTGACCTGCCTGACAGGCTTCCAAGAGCTCATGGGTAGAAGTAATATCCAATTCCTCCCAGAGGACTTTTACCTTTTTGGGGCCCAATCCTTTGATCTCCAAAATCTCCAAAATTCCGGTAGGCGTTTTTTCCAAAAGTTCTTCCAAATAGGCATGGGTACCCGTCTGTCCTATGGCAAAAATCACTTCTGCGATACTTTTCCCTATACCATTGATGGCCTGAAGTTCTTCCATGCTTTTTCCCTCGATCAGGACATCTCCCCTGTCAATGGTATTTGCCGTGGATTGGTAACTTCTGATCTTGAATGAATTTTCATCATGCAACTCCATCAATTTAATGATGAGTTTGAGTTGGCGTAGAATGCTTTTTTGGTCCAAAATATTCAATCTTTGGTTACTGATTAGGACAAATGTCATCAATAATTGTTTTAAAATAAAATCTTAAAAAGTATCTTATGCCATAGAATCAAATTTGAACGTTATGCAATACTGGCTGGTGAAATCCGAACCGAATGAATATGGCTGGGAGGATCTTCAGAAAAAAGGAGAAGATATCTGGGATGGCATCAGAAATTTCCAGGCAAGGAACTACCTCAAATCTATGAGGTTGGGAGATCCTGTATTGTTCTACCATAGCGGTAAAACCAAAGAGATTGTAGGAATAGCCGAGGTTTCTGAAGAAGCCTTCCCTGACCCCAATGACAAGGAAGGAAAAGGATGGGTAGCTGTCAAATTAAAACCGAAAACATCTCTTAGCCAACCAGTTAATCTAGAGCAAATCAAAGCAGATGATGTATTGAATACCATGCCTCTGATCAAACAATCACGGCTTTCTGTGATGCCGGTAGAAAAATTACAATTTGATTTAATTGTGAAATCCAGTTCATGAAGTATCTAGTAGGCATATTGGTCGCTTTGCTTTTATTTGACCATAAAGCATATGGACAACTTAAGTTCATAGAACGGCTTGAGGTTGAATCTAAATTTCAGGAAAATGACTACATCATCCTGCAGCGCCCTGATGGCATTGTTGCTTTTAGAGCCCAACCTGAACGAGGTTTCAATCTTAGAGCAAAATTTCAATATTTTACTGCCAATAATAACCTGGAAGCTTCTGATATCAAGGAAGTTCGAATTAAAGACAATTTTGACCTCTTGGGGTATGACATTGAAGGAAATTTCTTTTATGCTTTGATGCAAAGAGGTACTACAGCCACTTCAGAGCGGTACTTATTGGAAATCAATATGGAGACGGAGGAAGCCAATGAGATTTCCTTGGAAAATATATATGCCATGGACTTAAAGGAATTTTTTGTCCTGAATAGAAATGCAGTTTTTTTAGGAACCGCTGACTTTCGACCCATGCTACAGATTTTTGATATGGATGCCAACAATGTTTTTACCGTTCAGGGGATTTATGGCAAAGAGACTTTGGTAATGCAACTGAGAAAAGACAGTGAGTTAGGAATCATAGACGCATTAATAAGCAAAAGGGATAAGTTTAAAACCAAACAGGTTTCCATTCTTTCTTTTGATCAGGAAGGATCGAAAGTCAGAGAAGTCAATATTGAAAGACTTCAGGACAACAATCAGGAGATTATCGAAGGAATGTTGACGCCGATTGATAATTACCAACAATCACTAATAGGTACCTATGGTCTGAGAAAAAGGGAGGCTTATCAAGGTCTTTATATTGCAGAAATCAATGAATTTGGAGAGTATCAGATCAAATACTATACATTGGAGGATTTCCCTAATTTTTACAACTACCTGAATGAAAGACAGCAGGAAAAACGGTGGAGAGAGTTGGAAAAACAATTCAATAAAGGCAAGACACCAAGTATCAAACCAGTTTTTTCTGCCAGAGAAGTCATTACGACAGAAAGGGGTTACCTCATTTATAGTGATAAGTTTAATGCAACCAACCCAAGATACATCCCAAGAGATGGGGTATATGCCAATGATGCTTACCGGTTCAACCCTAACAGACGGTATTTTGATGGCATGAATTACGGACCAGCTTATGGATCACAATTATTTAACAATTACCGTTACGGGCCCTTTTCCTGGCAACAAGAAGGAGAGTACAAATTTATCTCAGCCTATATGGTTTATGTAGATAAAGAGGGACAGGTAATTTGGGACAATGCATTTAATCTGGGCAATGTCACCACTCCTATCCCGGGAAAATATGGAGAATTAAGTTTTGACGGGAATAAAATCCACTTCCTCTATTTGAGTGGGCTTGAGATTTATATGAGCTATATGAAAAACGGGGAGGTCTTTTTTGAAAATGAAGCTTTTGAAATTGAATTAATAAATGAAAACGAAAGAATCAGAGAAACACAGGAAATAAGTTTGCAGCTTGCCTATTGGTATGACAGTTTTTACCTGCTCAGTGGAAAACAAAAGATCCGGTTTTTAGGAGAAAGTGGCCGGGAAGAAACCAAAGAAGTATTTTTCATCACAAAAATTGCCGTGGACGGGGATCAGTTTGTCCCTAAAGATTAATCACAAAAATCTAAAAGGGAATACAAATGGACTTCTTACTTGCGCTTTTATTTTTATATTTGCAGGCAAAGCCATGCCATGCAAAAAAGACTTGTCCTAGACCAACAACAGATCGCCATCATTTTAAAGCGTTTCTGTCATCAGTTGATCGAAAACCACGATACTTTTGAAAACACAGTGCTTTTGGGACTTCAGCCAAGGGGTCCTATTGTTTTGGACAAAATCGTAAAAACATTAATAGAAATTTCCGGTATCAGTGTGCCTTTCGGGTATTTGGATGCCACTTTCCATAGGGACGATTTCCGCAGAAGAGATTTTCCCCTTAAAGCCAATGAGACCAAAATAGATTTTCTCATAGAAGGTAAAAAAGTCATTTTAATTGACGATGTACTTTACAAGGGAAGATCAGTGAGGGCTGCTTTGGATGCGATGATCGCTTTTGGCAGACCACAAAAAGTGGAGCTAATGGTCTTAGTAGATCGAAAATACACCAGGGATTATCCCATTATGCCGGATTATTGCGGGGCAAAAGTCAACACCTTGGAAAGCCAATATGTTTCGGTAGAATGGGCCGAAAATGGTTTTGAACAAGACGCCGTTTGGATAATAGAAAAAGCTTAATTTAGATATGTCACAACTCAGCACCAAACACCTCTTAGGCATAAAAGACATCACTGCGAATGATATACAATTAATTTTTGAAACAGCCGACAACTTTAAAGAGGTGCTAAACAGGCCCATTAAAAAGGTGCCTTCTCTGAGAGACATTACCATTGCCAACATATTTTTTGAAAATTCAACCAGAACCCGTCTTTCTTTTGAACTGGCCGAAAAAAGACTATCAGCCGATGTGGTCAATTTCTCTTCCAGTACGAGTTCAGTAAAAAAAGGGGAAACCTTAATTGATACTGTTAACAATATCCTCTCCATGAAAGTGGACATGGTAGTGATGCGCCACAGCAGCCCGGGAGCCCCTCATTTTCTGGCTAGAAACATCTCTGCCAATATAGTCAATGCAGGAGATGGCACCCATGAACACCCTACACAGGCTTTATTAGACGCCTTTTCCATTAGGGAAAAATTGGGAGATGTGGCGGGCAAAAAGGTAGCCATCATTGGAGATATCCTTCACTCCAGGGTTGCCCTTTCCAATATATTTTGTCTTCAAAAATTAGGCGCGGAAGTCCTGGTTTGTGGCCCCACTACCCTAATTCCAAAATACATTGAAAGCCTCGGGGTAAAGGTAGAACAAGATGTTAAAAAAGCCTTGCAGTGGTGTGATGTAGCCAATATTTTGAGGATTCAACTTGAAAGACAACAGATTAAATACTTCCCTTCCCTGAGAGAGTATTCGCTTTACTTTGGAGTGAATAAAAAAATGTTGGATCAGTTAGACAAAGAAATCGTCATCATGCATCCCGGACCGATCAATAGAGGCGTAGAATTGAACTCTGACGTGGCTGACAGTGAACATTCCATCATTCTTCAGCAAGTAGAAAATGGGGTCGCCATCAGAATGGCGGTATTGTATTTATTGGCAGGATCCAGGCAGTAAAAATCTTAACTTTAATTTAACCCGAAATATGCATTGGAATTCGGGTTAAAAGCAAAAAGCCCACTTCCTTGTGGGCTTTTTGCATCAAACTATTTCTTTTTAAACTCCAAAGACATCAATGCTACGTTAGGTTCATCTCCGTCAAGCGGTTTACTGATCACATAGAGATCATGAAGTTTTCCGCCCGGAGGATCAGTAATTGGAACGGCCGCCATTCCAAACATTATTCCACCCTCTCCTTGGCCTCCTACTTTAAATACCCCTTCTCCTATTTTTGGACCTGAAATGCTTTCAGTTCTTATTTCTATTGCAAAACCTTTATTCGAGGCCTGCTGTCCGCCTCCGGTTAATAAAATTACTCCAATATCAGTTAAATCTACTTTTGGAATCATAAAGGAAGCTTGGGAAGAAGGCAAAATCAACAAATCCATTCCATTGAAATTCATTGTGCTGGCTCCTTCCAGATTTCTAACCTGCCCCATACCGATAGTTGGATTTTTTAAAATCACAGAAGCATTGCCGGTCAATGGCTTGATGTTTTCTCCTCCTCTATCAGTAAAGCTCGCAGAAAGGACAAAGACACCCGTAGGGTTCAAGGTTTTCCCCACAGTAGGGTCAACTTGCCCTGAAGCAGGCAAAGAAGGCTTTTCCTCAACCCTTCTTCCCAAGGACAGGATATAGGCTGTAATTTTGCTGGCATCATCATATTTCAGGTCCGGGTTGGCAGGCATGGCTGTTTCTCCCCAGACACCACCTCCACCTTTTTGGATCTTGTTGATCAAATAGCTGGAAGCATCAGCATTTCTCCTGTATTTCCTTGCCACTTCCACATAGGATGGCCCTATGGAAGCTTCATCTTCCTTATGACATGTTTTACAGGTAAGTGTACTTACCAAGCTTTTTCCTATCATGGCCTCGGTCATAATCAAATGACCTTTAGAAGCTTCGGCCTGATCCATTCCGGAAATGTAATCAGCTGAGACAAATAAAGTTGACAGGTCATCAGATGCAGTAGGGTCATCAGGGTCATTTACAGTAACACTGTACCTAACTGGTTGGCCTGGGAAATAGAAGCTTTGGTTACCAAAAATTTGGATATTGACCTCTGGGGCAATATTACCTGCATAAACAGAAACAATGGTGCTTTTTGCCGAAAGTTTACTAGGATCACTTACTTCTACCTGCACATCAAAATCGCCGACTTCTTTGAAAGTATGGGTCAATGTTGGCTCTTTGGTGGTGATTTTTTCGCCAGTACCCAAATCCCAGGTATAAGAAAGTGGGTCATTTTCCGGATCACTTGCCTCTACCCTAAAGGTAGCAGTAAATGGCAAAGCACCTGAGGTCTTGTCTACAGAAATACCTGTTACTACGGGACTTCTATTTCCTGCATTGAAATCAATTCGGGAAAGACCTGAGTCTGGATTTTTACTAAACCATCCATTTCCATATTCTAGGATATATAACTTGCCATCTGGTCCCACCTCCATGTCAATCAAAGCGTTGAATTTAGTGGAAGACATAAATGGTTCCATTTTGTCGAAGTCACCATTTTCCTGCATGGTTACCACCTTTATCCAGCCCCTGACCCAATCATAGATAAACAACTTCCCATCATAATAAGATGGATATCGGCTTGATTTTGGAAACATGTCTGAATAGTAAACCGGTCCTGCCATGGCATTCCTGCCCCCTGTTCCCAACTGAGGAAAATCATCTGAAATCCCATAAGGATACCAAATAAAAGCAGGTTCAGCAGCTGGAAGTTCTCTAATCCCAGTATTATTTCTAGAATTATTTATCGGTTTGGTCACATCATAAGTAATTCCCGATTTTCCAGTGGCATAGTCATATTCCACATAAGCATAATTATCTCCTACAAAATAAGGCCAGCCAAAATTTCCTGCTTTTCTGGCTTGGTTGACTTCATCATAACCTCTTGGTCCTCTGGTATTCAAACTGTCCACATTGGCATCAGGCCCCACTTCACCCCAGTAGAGAAATCCGGTTTTTTGATCTACGGATATCCTATAGGGATTCCTGTTGCCTTGAACATAAATTTCTGGCCTGGTTCCTTCCATCCCTTTAGGATATAGATTCCCCTCTGGAATAGAATAGCTTCCGTCTTCATTGACTTTGATTCTAATGATCTTACCTCTTAGGTCATTGGAATTCCCCGAACTCCTTCTAGCATCGAATTGCTCAAAACCCGGACGGTCATCCAGAGGCGCATAACCCCTATTCACAAACTGACTGTTGGGTTGGTCAAATGGAGTAGAGTTATCCCCAGTAGAAAGGTAAAGCAGCCCATCTTTATCAAATGCGATGGAACCTCCAGTATGGCAGCAAATATTTCTTTGGGAATAAAGCTCCAGAATCACTTTTTCTGACCCCATATCCCAAGTATCATTTTTAAAAGAAAATCGGGAGAGCCTGTTGATTTCCTCCTCTCCGGAGGGGCTATAGAAAACAAAAACATGCCCATTTTTTTCAAAATCCGGATCTTTCTGAATTCCCATCAACCCTTCTTCTGCATTTACTCCAGGTGTTTCCGTTCTCCAGTAGACATCAAACTTAGCTACTTCTCTTACCGTAGAATCTCCATTTTTATAAAGCAAAACTTCGCCTCTCCTTTGCGCAATCAAAATATCCAAATTTGGCAAAATGGTCATTTCCGTTGGCTCCGTAAACTCCCCTATAATCAGTTGTTTTTTTTCAAACCTGTTTTCTTCAGGTACCCTTTGTGTCCTTGCCTTGGCATAATTCAGTTTCTTGTTATCTCCAATGGCGTATTTGATTCCTTCTAGAATATGCTTCAGAAATAACTCCTCAGAGAAAGACTCAGAAGTATGTCCTCCTGCGGTATACCATGCCCTTCCTCCATCGTATTCATGGTACCAGGCCATAGGATGGAATCCCATTGGCTGTGTATGTTGGTAACTATCTTCATCAATATCCATCAGGACATTGACATTAGGATTCATTTTTTTGAAGTGGTACCATTCGTCTCTACGGTTCCATAATTCAGGTAAAAACCGGGTACTTTGATGCTTTCTATCCGTTACATTCAAGGTGCCTTCCTGAACATTAGGGTACGGGTCCCCAATACCAGGATGGTATGAAAAATATCCTCCGACAAGGCGATTGTACCAACCCCAATGATATTCTGTATCAGAGGCAGCATGAATCCCAACAAATCCACCTCCTGCTTGAATATACCGTTCAAAGTCCGCCTCTTGGTAATGATTCAATACATCTCCAGTTGTGCTCAACCAAATGACGGCTGAATACTGCTTGAGGTTTTCCTCGGTGAACATTTCAGCATTCGTGGTAGTGTCTACTTCAAAACCATGCTCAGCCCCTAACTTCTGAATGGCAGCAATACCGTCAGGAATGGACTCATGATAAAACCCAGCGGTTTTACTGAAAACAAGAACTCTCGGCTTCCCACTACGCTTATTGCAGGAAGCAAATACAAACAAGGTAATTAAAGCAATAAATAAACTGCTTTTGGCAAATTTATAGGTTATCATAGGTTATTGATTTTCAAGAAATATAAAGCGAATAATTAAGTTTTGAAGAACTAAATGCCATAAATGGCAATAACTGAGTAAGATTGGTCATTCTCAGATTGACCGGCTCGAAATTTAAAAAAAATGTTTCAAATCAAAGAAACATTATGTAAAAAATACAAAGTGAAAAAATATTTCACATCCGCAACATGTAATGTCAGATACTCCTCCCGGTACAAGAAAATAAAATGTAGGATTTCTTGGTTATAACTCAACCCTCTTCTTCTTGCCTTTCTTCTTCTTTCTCCTGTTCTAAATAAACCTTATTTCCACAAACAATTCTATCTACTATCCTAGGTCTTTCATCTGTGCTTTTGGAAAACCATTCTCCTGTTTCCTGATCTTGAGTGATGGACCACAACCGCCCAGCCTCATCTCTATAGGTGAAAACCCCGGTTTTTTTGTTTCTTCTTACGTCTTCAGAAATCTCATAAAAACGAACAGAGCCATCGCCCATCACAATATAAACTTCGCAGGTTTGGTTGATTTGCTCAATATCCATGCAGGAAACTGTCATCCCCGCAAAGATTAAAAGGCTTAATATTGATTTTTTCATATCAGGTAAAAGTGGGTGAATTCAATTATGCGTTTTGAAACTTAACAAAAAGGTTTAAAGCACATTAAGTATAACGAACACGCAAATATATCATTGTTTTCCAAATAGTTAAAAAATTGATTCAAGTTCTTGATTAACAGGGTCAAGTACAGAAGCAAAGAAAGGCCAATATCGGCCTTTCTTTGTCTCATTTTTTATGAGATTTTTATGGCTCAAGGGCAGCTACTCCAGGAAGTACTTTTCCTTCCATATGCTCTAATAGCGCTCCACCTCCAGTGGACACATAAGAAACCTTATCTCCAAAACCGAACTTATTGACTGCTGCAGCAGAGTCCCCTCCTCCAATCAAGGAAAAGGCGCCATTTGAAGTAGCTTCCGCTATAGCCTCAGCCACTGCTACTGTTCCATTTACAAAACTGCTCATTTCAAAAACACCCATAGGTCCATTCCACAAAACAGTTTTGGAAGACTTAATGACATCAGCAAACAACTTTCTAGTTTCCGGTCCAATGTCCAAACCCATCCATCCATCTGGAATTTCACCCGCCTTAGCAAGCCCTTGCTCTGCATCATTGGCAAAGGCTTTGGAGGTAACCGTATCTAGTGGAAGGTGAATTTTGACACCTTTCTCCTCAGCTTTTTTCATTAGCTCCAACACATAGTCCAATTTGTCTTCTTCACAAAGGGAGTTACCTATGGATCCGCCTTTTGCTTTGGAGAAAGTATAAGACATTCCACCACCTATGATCAAATTGTCCACCTTTTCCAGAAGTCTTTCAATGATCAATATTTTATCTGATATCTTGGCACCACCCATGATGGCGGTGTATGGTCTTTGCGGATTCTCCAAAACCTTATCCGCATTTTTCAATTCAGATAACATGAGATAACCTGCAGCTTTGGTATTGAAAAATTGGGCAATCACTGCCGTGGAAGCATGGGCCCTATGTGCCGTTCCAAAAGCATCATTGACATATACATCCCCCAATTTGGAAAGTTTCTCCGCAAATGCCACATCCCCCTTCTCTTCCTCTTTATAAAATCTTAGGTTTTCCAATAACAATACTTCTCCAGGTTTTAAGCCCATTGCAAGTTGCCTGGCCTCTTCTCCAATACAATCAGGGGCAAATTTCACAGGTCTGTCAAGCAATTTTTGAAGATTAGTGACCACATGTCTAAGGGAATATTTATCAATAGGCCCATCTTTTGGTCTTCCCAAATGGGACATTAAAATTACTGCCCCCCCTTGATTCAAAATCTTTTCTATGGTTGGTACAGCAGCACTTATCCGTGTATCATCAGTGACATTTTGATGCTCGTCCAAAGGGACATTAAAATCCACCCTGATCAGTGCCCTTTTTCCATTAAAGTCCAGGTTATCGACACTTTTAATTCTGTTTGTCATATGCTTAATTGTTTAAAAGGTTTGGTTAACATTTGATTTTAAAAACCAGCTAACAGCTTATTGCTTACCGATAATAGACAAATTTCATTCCTCTTTTTCCTGAGCTGCTGCCCTCCTGAGTCTATCATTGATGGCTTTACCTAAGCCCACATCTGGCACTTGTTCTGATAAAATTACGGAAACATCCAAGCTATCCAAAGCCCGCATGGCAGCGAATAGTTTTTTTGCCGCTTCGGTAAGGTCCCCTAAAGGGCTCAATTGCACCTGATAATCAACTGATAGCTGAGGATAGGCACTTCTGAAAGAAAGTAAAGCAAATTTTTGTCCCCTCTTCTGGTAAACAGGAACCAACTTTTCTAAATCTCCCAGGACAAATGGCTTCTTGGGCGCATAATGGCTTTTTAGCATTCCCGGAGATTTTGGGTCGCTACTGGAATGGGCCATGACTTGCACTTTACCAACAATTGACTCAATTGCTCCAATATCCAAACCACCCAACCGATACACCATGACCTGATTGTCTTCCATACCAACAATCGTACTTTCAAGACCAACCTGACAATTTCCCCCATCTAAGATGTACTCGATTTTTTCTCCCAATTGATCATTGACATGACTTGCTCTTGTAGGGCTGATATAGCCAAAAGGATTAGCACTTGGGGCGGCCAAGGGAAAACTTAAGGCAGATAGTAAGGATTGGGTTAATGGATGATCAGGAACCCTTACTGCGACAGTATCCAATCCACTGGTAACCAGATCGGGTACCACAGATTTTTTGGGCAACAAGAGGGTCAATGGTCCAGGCCAAAAAGCAAGCGCCAGTTTTTCCAGAGGCTCAGGAATATCTGAAACAAATTCATGGATTCGCTCTAAATCACTGGTATGAAGGATTAAAGGATCAAAGCTCGGCCTGCTTTTTACAGCAAAAATTTTGGCTACTGCATCCTGATTCAGGGCATTGCCCGCCAAACCATAAACAGTCTCTGTTGGAATGGCGACCAATCCGCCCTTCTCCAAAATCGCTTTCGCTTTGTCAATATCTTTTCCGATTTCAGCCATTATTCGGAACAAAAATCATCCACCCAACTTTTGGCTTCAGTAAAACCTAAATTAAGGGCCATTTTAAGATTGGCACAGCCGTCTTCCTTTTGCCCGAAAGCACTCATTTGAGTTACACCCAGCAAATAATAGGCGGCCCCATTTCTACTATCCAAATTGACCGTAGCAAAAAGGGATTCAACAGCGCCTACCGGATCATTATTCCCAAGTTGGGATTTAGCTTTATTGAAATGGGCCAAAGCATGTTCAGGAACCGCCTGAATGACCACATCCAAATCAAAAATGGCATCTTCATATTCCTCCAATCCCAAAAGTGCCAAGCCACGGTTATAATATACATCAACTTGCTGAGGGTCTAAACCATTGGCCATATTATAGTCCAACAAGGCTTCTCTAAATTCCTTTTTTTCCAAATAAGCATTTCCTCGATTGAAAAAAGGCTTATAACTGCTGGGATCAAATTCAATGGACGCTGAAAAAGATTCGATGGCATCATCATATTTCCCCTGTTGGAAAAGTGCCACTCCTTTGGCATTTAGGGCAGAAGTGTTTTCAGGATTCTTTTCGATCGCTCGATCAAAAAATTCTATCGCTTTTTGATATTGGGAGGTTTGTAGAAACTTTACTCCCTCTTCAAACAATTCTTCATCTGAAGGACTACAGGACCAGATTATAGCAAGGGCAATAAGCCAGATTATGTTATTTTTCACCTTTTTTGAGTTTTACCTGATTTTTTACGGCTGTTTTTTAGGTTCGTTGTAATAATTGAGATGAAAAAACCCATCCTCAATTCTACCATCCACGGCCAATAGGTATTTTTAACGCGCAAAGATAATGATTTTATAAGCTTAATCTCCCTTAGCCATCATTTTTAAGGCATATTCCATGGGTACAGGAACAGGTTTCATAGTCTGCATATCCACAGAAACCATCGTGGTGAGGGCCTGTGCAAAAACTTTATTTTCACCCCTTTCATTATTTCCCATCAGCACTTGCTCCAATACAAAAGAAGTACGTCCTATATGGGTACACCGGACATAAACTTTCACCAGATCAAATATATGGACAGGTATCAAATAGTCAATATTGATATTGGCCACGACTGTACCCGTCTTCATGATATTCCAATCACAAACCTTGTATAGAAATGCGGCCCTGGCATGTTCGAAGTAACTGAAATAGACCCCATTATTCACATGCATATATCCATCTATATCAGAATACCTGATCTGTACCGGAACTGAAAAATAAAAAGAGGATTTCACCTCCTCTATGCTGTATTTTTTCATGCCGAAAAATTTTTAATTATAGCAATATTTCAGACTTACTTGTTTTTTCTAGCATCCTAGTGATAGAGGGATTGAAGCCAACTAAATCCTCCACTGCATCAAATGGAATCCAGGCCAGGTCCTTACTTTCTTCAGATAACACCAAGGGCTCATTCATTTCTGCTTCAATCAAAAAACGTACATCGTAATGAAAATGCTCAGGGATGTCTCCCTTTTGTGGAATAACATGCCTATCAATATCAAAAATTCCAGGATCAACAATCCTCAATGAACTCAGCCCACTCTCTTCCTGAGCTTCCAAAAGGGCTACTTCCAAAAGGTTCTCATTGCCATCAGCATGTCCTCCCAACTGCAACCACCTATTTAATTTCCTGTGTAAAGTCATCAGGGCATGGGTTCTCCTTTTATTCACAATCCACGCTGACCCTGTAAAATGACCAGACTTCCTTTCTCGAACGTAGGCCTGTTCATCATGTGTCAGTGCAATAAAATCTGGAATAAAGGATGCTTCTTCCTCAAAGGGCGTCCTGTAATTTTCGAGATTTGTTCTAAGAGAAAGTCTGTCCATATCAGTTTGTAGTTTCAAATATTGCGTCGATAAATTCATCAAAAGGTTTTGCATCCTGATACAAATGATCAGAATAAACGGTAACCAAAACCTTTAAGAAACTGGGCTTATCGTTAATGCTCACCTTTTCTACACTGATATTCCCAAAAAGCTGGTTTATCTTCTGTCCAAAATCAACATTGCTCAACGGTGGCTTAAAATATTGTTTTTCCGTGGTCTTGACAAGATCATTGACTTCTTCAATTTTCCGATCAAGACTTACTTGATTATATCCCAAATCTAATATTCGCTTTCCAAAAGCAAAGAAAAGATAGGAAAAAGTTTTTTCATCAAAAGGACTGTCAAAGCTAATGGCAAAACCATTGGCATAAGGAGAATTCAAAATATGTACCTCTGGATAATTGTTGATGCCCGATTTTTTGAAGTGGTAATTTTTGGCTACCAAAGCAATCATTGACTTACCTTCCTCAGAGGCTTCCCAGTCTGCTCCGGCATCTTTATCTGCCTCAGTTTGTTTAAAATTCTCCTTTACTTGGATATGTTTTGACTTTTTGGGGAAAAGACGCCCCAGTACATCGTCGATAAATGAAGCCATTAAGCCTTGAGTTTATATATACCGTCTGGGGTTGCTACTATTGTCCCCTCTTCTTCCATTTCACGCAAAACCTTAATGGCATTCCGCTCATCATCCAGTCCGGGTACATCCCGTAGGGTATGGATAGAAAACAAGGTCCCCCCCTGTAAGGTTTTAATAATTATTTTTTTTAAGTGCAGCAGATCATCTGATATTTGCCTTTTTTGCTCCAGACAAACATCACAAATGCCACAACCCTCCTCATTCTCCTCTCCGAAATAATAAGAAATTTGATTGGAGCGGCAAAGCCTTTGCTGTTTGACATAGGCAATCATTTCAGCAGCCTTATGCATCGCGTTTTGTCGCCTTTCCTCTATACGCTTTACATTCAAGGGGAGTTTTCCTGCATCGTACCGCTCAGTCAAAAAAGTAATTTGAGGCTGGTCCTTTCTCTTGCTATAAGCAATGACACCAACTTGATCCATATAATCTAGCATGCGTATCAAGTCTTTTTCAGATAAATTCATGGCTTTAGCCAATTTACCCTCCTGAATTTTGAGGAATTCCATAAACAACTCCCCGCCATAGGTGCGCAATAGAACTTTTACCAAGGGATCAAGTTTGGCATTGGCTATCTGAAACTCGTACAGCTTACTCTGATCTACCAAAAATTTCATACTTGAGGGACTAAAAAAGCTTTCGTTAAGCTCCAATAAGCCCTCCTCCTGCAATACTTTAAGCGCATTATAACTTTTCAATAAGTCCAAGTTATAAGTCCCCACAAAGCTTGAAAGGTCAAAATCAAAACTGCTCATAAAACCGCTTCCAACGGCAATTCTAAAATAATTGGCCAGGCTCTGATAAATCTTTTTCAAGAAATCAATGGGAGGGTAAGCAATGGATGCCCTTTCTTCCAAAACCGAAAGGTCCTGCTGGTGGGTAATCAAAACAGCATATGCCTTCTTTTCATCCCTACCGGCCCTACCAGCTTCTTGGTAATAATTTTCAAGATTTTCAGGGAGATCCAAATGCAAAACCAATCGGACATCTGGTTTATCTATTCCCATGCCAAAAGCATTGGTGGCCACCATAACCCGGATACGGTTTTGCTTCCACTCATTTTGCCGGGCTTCCCTTAATCCATTATCTAAACCCGCATGATAAAAGGTAGATGGAATCCCCATTTGATTTAAAATGGAAGCAATTTCCTTGGTACCTTTTCGGTTCCTCACATAAACAATCGCTGATCCGGGAATTTTTTGGAGGATTTCCAAGGCTTTCTCCAACTTATTTTCAGCGATCCTAACTGAATAACTGAGGTTTTTTCTGGAAAAAGAACGGACATAGACAGCCGGGTTCTTCATTTCCAGTTTATCTATAATGTCCTGCTTGACCTGTAGAGTGGCTGAGGCAGTAAGGGCCAGACAAGGGATTTCCTGATGGTATTCCCTGATTTTTGCTATCTCCAAATAGGGCGGCCTAAAATCATATCCCCACTGAGATATACAGTGGGCTTCATCTACGGCAATTAGGTTGACCTTCATCCTTTTGAACCTTTCAATAAAAATCTCAGTCTTTAGCCTTTCCGGAGAGACGTATAAAAATTTGTAATTTCCATAAATACAGTTGTCCAGGACCGTATCAATTTCTCTTTTGCCCATCCCGGAATAAATGGCAGCCGCCAAAACTCCCCTTTTCTTCAGGTTATCTACCTGGTCTTTCATTAAGGCAATCAAAGGACTGATGACCACACATATCCCTTCTTTGGATAATGCCGGAACCTGAAAACAAATGGATTTACCGCCGCCTGTCGGCAAAAGCGCCAAGCAATCCTTTCCCTCAAGCGCTGCCATAACAATATCCAGCTGTACAGGTCTAAAATCACTGTACCCAAAAACAGTCTGGAGGATATGGTAGGCCTGTGCTTTCAAATCACCAGTTGATTGTTTCCTTATTTAAAAAAGCAGCAATTCCTTTTTGACAATCAGCCGTTCCCCTGGCCTTGGCATTCATTGCCGCCGCATATTGCAAGCCTTCTTCCAAGGTCTTTTCCTGAACCCTTCCTATCATTTCCTTAGTCAAAGCCATGGACTGTTCTGAATTCTGACGTATTAATTTTTGGGCATATTCATAAACCCGCTCTTCCAACTGATCTGCAGAAACCAGCCAATTTACTAATCCCATGGCCTGTGCCTCTACCGCTGAAATCAAATCCCCATCCAGCAGCAATTCCTTAGCTTTACCTTCTCCAATTTTGCGCAACAGAAAGACCTTAACAATGGCAGGAATAAATCCGATTTTTACTTCCGTATAGCCAAACTTGGCTTCTGGAACGGCAAAAGAAAAATCACAAACGGTAGCCAAACCACAGCCTCCCGCCAAGGCATGCCCCTGTATTTGTGCAATTATTATTTTGGGAGAAGTATATATGCTGTAAAATAGGTCTTTAAGACTTTGGCTATCCGCGAGATTTTCCTCAAAAGTATTGGTTTGCAGGGATTGAAGGTAGGCCAAATCAGCCCCTGAACAAAATGCCTTGCCTGCCGCTTTAATCACCATCACCTTTACTTCCTTGTCCCATTCAAAATTTCCAATGGCCTCTTTTAAAGCTGCTACCATTTCGGCATTCAGGGCATTACGCTTTTCGGGTCTATTCAATTCTATATACCCGATTCTTTCTTTTTTGTATGTGATGATGGGCTGTGCTGTCATTATGATTTGGTATTATGAATGGTTAAATATATATAAAGAAAGCTAATCAAATATAGCTAGGTCATCATATCAGTCAAAAACCACCCTATAAGCTGAAGCTCCCAAATTCAAAGTGTCCAAATTGGCCAAAGGTGTCCAAACCCCTTCTGCCCATGAGAATAGCTCATGCTGGGAAAGGGAAGGAGTAGCAATAATTAATCCCTCATCCAATAGGGACAGCAATGCGCCATTGGGCAGCAATAATACTTTAGCAGTCTCCTTTTCTAACAACTGTATAGAGTACTGCCTTTCAATCCCTCTTCTTTCCCGATGTGGAGATGCCTTGAAACTTATTGATGAATTGTCTGCATCATCATAAGTAAAAAGCGCCAGTGATTGCTCGAAATCAATGGCAAACCCCTTATCCATTTGGTAAATGGTCAAAATATCTTTTTGAGGATGAAGTTGATAAGGAATCAAGCGGTAAATACCATAGAAGAATAACCCAGCCAACAATGTCCATAATAAGGCCTTTCTTGGCTGATGGTACAACCATAAGCACAAGCCCAAAAACAAAAAATACAGATATACTTCAAAACTATCCAAATAAATACCAGAGACTTTTGCTCCAGGTAAATCTTGAATGGCTAAGACCAAGGTATTGAATAACTTGATGATCCACTCAGTCAAGAAGCCAAGTGATGAACCTATTACTGTGAATTTGGAAAAAAGCATAAAGGGTACCCCTACGGTCATGATAAGAAATGCCCCGGGGATCGCCACCAAATTGGAAAGCAAAAAATAGGTGGGGAAAATATGGAAATAGTGGGCTGATAAGGGAAAAGTAGCCACCTGAGCGGCCAGTCCCACCGTGCTGATCTGCCAGGCATATTCCAATATTTTATTGGCTGGCAACCAGATTTTCACCAGAATAGGCTGAATCAGCAAAATGCCTAACAGCGCGACATAAGACAACTGGAAACCAACAGCATAGATAAGCATGGGATCAAAAACCAAAAGAATGAGCGCAGAAAGGGCAATGGCATTGAAAATCGAAGGATTCCTAGCCTTCATTTGCGCCAATGCCATGATTGAAAACATGGTCGCAGCGCGCATCACGGAAGGAGACATCCCGGTCAATAAAGCATAGGCCCAGATGAGTAAAATAATGGTGCTTAAGTACAATACCCTTTTTCTAATACCTAGACGGTAAGGCTTAATCCAAAGAAAGAAGAACCCATATATAATCCCCACATGCAAGCCCGATACTGCCAATACGTGCATGGCTCCTGCGGTCGCATAGGCATCACTCAGTTCTTTATCTAAAGTTTTCTTTTGCCCCAATAGCAAGGCCTTGGCAATTTGAACAGCCTTGGAATCTTTAAAAACCCTATCCATTCGGTCCATAAGCGCTCTACGGAGTCTGATAAAAAAGGACTCAATTGGAAATTCAGATACGCTTCCCAAAACTTCAAATTGATCTCCAATAAAGTGCCGATGGGCTACCCCTTGTCTAATAGTGAATTTTTGGTAATTAAATTCATTTGGATTAGTTGGTCCGGGGATTTCCTGGGGCTTTCCTTTTATCCAAATTAGGTTTCCTGGTGATAAACCTACATTAGCCCTATGATACACCAATACTTCTCCCCTACTTTCCCGCAACTTATCTCCGGCCCATATTTTTTTTAAGAATACGCGATTGGCAATAGAATTAGGTTTGGCTTCATCCTGCCCCACCACCAAAGCCAAGTAACCTTTGACTTCTTCTTCAACATGAATCAGGTGGTTTGGGTCATTCTTGAAATCACGGAGATAAGAAAAAATCAAACCAGCCAGTACCAATTGTAGAAAGGCCAGGCAAGGGAATATAAATCTAAAGCGTGGGAAAAGTCGGTTGCTCTCCACGTAAATCAAGAGTAAAGCATAAATAACCCAACCCAAGCCTAACATCAATAACATCCCCTTCAAAGGAAGTTCCTGAAAGACTGGATACAGTAGAATCCCGACTATAAAAAAGATCAGGTATCTCAAAAATGGAAAATCTGCAAAAATCATAGGTTTAAAAGTTTGAAGAAAATTTACGCAGAAAAAATAAAAAAGGGGACCAATAAGCCCCCTTCTACTATGATTTAATCGGATAAGTTGATCAGAACCTATACCCGACGTTTAAACCTGCCCTAAATTCCACCGCATTGAAACGATCGGCAACTTCTGAAGAAAATCCTCTGGCCACAGCAGCAAATGGGCCAAAAGCAAAATTATTGTAATTCCATTTGTAGCCTCCTATGAGTCCGATATAACCGCTGTTCAAATCTGTAGTAGTAACACCTGACCCATCAACGGCCTCTCTAAACTCCCCAAATCTGTATTTAAAGAAGGGAGAAATGTGCAATTTACCGTTTTCATCACCTGCAAAGTAGAAATTGTAAGACAAGAGAATGGATGTGGCATCAAAATCCCTACCTCCTGACGCACTTCTATAATTAAAACGGTCATTGATATGCAATTCTACACCTATGGATTGATCGTGTCCAACAAAGTGTTCATAACCCAATTCTACAGAGCCTATGATTATGGTATTGAGGAAGTTTAACCTGACCTCACCTGTTGGATTTTCCAAGGACTGAGCAAAAGTTAGCTGGGCAAACAACATCAGCGCCGGCAGCAGAAATAATAGTTTTTTCATAATGGTAAAATTTAAAAGGATTAAGATCTATTTGACTCACAAATATAGTTCCATTTTATAATGTAGTATGCTACACTCTTCAAACATTTCTCCGACCTGCTTAAAACCAAACTTTGCATAGAGCGGCATGGCATCGAGTTGGGCGTGCATATAGCATTTTTTCCCTTTGGATTCAGGGTGCCTGCCAATATCTTCCAGCACAGCTTTGACCAAGGCCTGACCTACCCCCTTGCCCCGCATGGGCTTGAGAACTGCAAATCTTTCCAGTTTAATCCCTTTATCCGTAAATCTCCAACGTGCTGTTCCGGCAAGTTCTTCCTCCAATTTGGCTAGAAAATGTATGGAAGTTTCTTCAAATTCATCATACTCTTCCGCAGGATCTACTTCCTGTTCAATTACAAAAACTTCTTCTCTGATTTTGAAAGCCTGATCAAGCTGCTCCTTGTTCAGGACCTTTTGTACGCTTATCTTCATCTTTGTCTGATGCTTTTTGAGATTCAACCTTATCGTAGGCTTCTATAATTGATTTTACCAATTTATGACGGATTACATCCTTTCCCCCAAGATAGACCATTCCAATACCTTTGACATCTTTCAAAACATGAAGGGCTTCCTTCAATCCTGATTTTTGTCTTTTCGGTAAATCTACCTGGGTTTGGTCCCCTGTAATGATAACTTTTGAATTGGGACCCATACGGGTAAGAAACATTTTGATCTGTTCCCCGGTGGTATTTTGGGCTTCATCCAATAAAACAAAGGCATCATGAAGCGTCCTGCCCCGCATATAGGCCAAAGGCGCGATTTCTATCACTCGGGTTTCTTGGTAAAACTTCAGCTTTTCAGATGGAACCATGTCGCTGAGGGCATCATAAATCGGCCTTAGATAGGGATCCAGTTTTTCCTGAAGGTCCCCTGGCAAAAACCCGAGGTTCTCTCCCGCTTCTACTGCCGGTCGGGTAATGATGATCCTTTTGACTTCCCTGTTTTTCAAAGCCCTAACGGCCAAAGCTACAGCAATATAAGTCTTACCCGTACCTGCTGGGCCAAGGGCAAAAACCAAGTCGTTTTTAAAAGATGCCTCTACCAGTTTCCTCTGATTGGCAGATTTAGGCTTCACCACAAGTCCTTTGTTACCATAAATGATCACATCATCTTTTTGGTTTTCTTCAAAGGGTGCACCTTCCAGTGCGATATACTCCTTGATGTTTTCCGGTGTAATATGACCAAAGCGATGAAAATGCTGAAGCAGCATATTGAGCAGGTCATTGATGCGCAGGATTTCCGGTGCTCTTCCCTGAATCCTGATTTCATTTCCCCTTGAAACAATTTTGCTTTGTGGAAAAGCGGCAGCTATCTGCTTGATATTTTCATTCCCTGTACCTAAAAACTCCAGCAAGGGAATGTTTTCCAACGTAATTACTTTTTCTACCAATCCGATTGTTTTGAATTATGATATGTTCTTAATGGTGTAAGAAATAAATTTATATTTTTGTTCACACCTTACACAAAAATATAAAATTTTAATAGACTTGCTTATATGGCACTGATAACATTCACCTCGGATTTTGGAGACAGCGACTATTATGTACCGGCAGTTAAGGCTAAAATGTTATCCATCAACCCCCAATTGAATATAATTGACATTACCCACAAGGTTGAAAATTATGATGTGGCCCACGCCGCTTTTGTGCTAAAGTCTGTTTATAGGGAATTCCCTAAGGGAACTGTACACTTGGTGGCCTTGAATGCTACGAGCAATGTTACGGATGGGTATATCGGCATAAAATTGGAAGACCACATCTTCATAGGGCCGAATAATGGTGTTTTGAGCTTACTTTCAGAGCAGGAGCCAGGAATCATCGTGAAGTTTGGAGACATCCATGTACCACAAAGTACTTTTCCTGCCAAGGATATTTTGGCTCCCATTGCCGCCAAAGTTGCCTCAGGTGCTGCTATACATGATTTTGGTGGGCCATTGACATGGATCAAAAAAATGATCCCCCGAAACTTCAAGGCCACAAAAAAACAAATCACAGGCCATGTGATCCGGGTAGATCATTATGGCAATTTGATCACCAATATCACCAAGGAGGTTTTTGACACCCTCAATCCAGGTAAATTCAGCATAGAATTCAGCAGGGAGAACTTAATCCGATTACATACTACTTATGACCAAGTAGAGCCAGGGGATTGCTTTGCTTTTTTTAACAGTCTGGGCCTGTTGGAAATTGGCATCAACCATGGACATGGGGCTGAATTACTCGGCTTGAGGCATGACAGCCCTATTTTTATTCACTTTGAAACGGAAGGCTGATGTTGATTAGGATCGTACGCATGACTTTTCAGGAGGACAAGGTGCAGGCCTTCCTTGAAAATTTTGACGCCAATAAAAGAAAAATCCGGTCTTTTCCAGGTTGTCATCATTTAGAACTATGGCAGGACAAAAATTTTAAAAATATTTTCATGACTTACAGTTATTGGGAGTCGGAAGAAGCCTTGAATCAATACCGTGATTCTGAATTATTTAAATCGGTATGGTCATACACCAAAACCTTGTTTGCAGATAAACCCACCGCCTTTTCAGCGAAAAAAATTGAAGAACTCCCATAGGAGCGCTTGCAAGGAAAAAAAATAGTATTCATATTTGCATCCCATTCAGCAAGGAATGGGAAAATTTGACAAGCCCAGGTGGCGGACCTGTCCGCCGAATTTAAAAATCAAATGATTTCAAAATTAGCTTGGGAATAAAAATCCGCTTAACAGCAGCATGCCCAGGTGGCGGAATTGGTAGACCTGCCTTTGCCGGCAGGCAGGCGCGTTGGTCTCAAACACCAATGAGCCTTGATTTGAATTATTGAATTGCCCAGGTGGCGGAATTGGTAGACGCGTTGGTCTCAAACACCAATGAGGTTACACTCGTGCCGGTTCGACTCCGGCCCTGGGTACAAAAAACCCCTTCAGAAGCAATTTTGAAGGGGTTTTTCTTTTTTTGGCAAACTATTGGCAAACCTTTAGAACTTTTCGGATTTATCCCGATCTTACAAGAGTCCCAAAACTGTTCTTTTTAGATGTTACTATCAATAATATTTAATCTTCCTTTCTTGAATAGATTGGATCTTATCATTTTGATATACTAGTCTACGAATCCAATTTCCTTGATTATCATATTCATATTTATAGGATTTTTTTATTGTTGAATCACTTGTGAATCCATATTCCTTTTGCCCAACATTTTGTCCGACATCATTGTACTGGAAAGATAATAGCTTTATCAACTCCCCATTATCTGAAAAATACTTATGAAAAATCTTGTTCCCCAAATCATTATACTCAATTGCTTCTTTTACCATTTTGTTTTCAAGTGAATCAATTTTAATAATTCGAAGTAAATTGTTGTTTTGGTCATACTCATTAATGATTTTATGTTTTAGGCCTCCTTCAGAATCATAGAAATTTTCTTCTATTACATCACCATTATTATTATAAGAATAGGAGTAGTGAAGTCTAAAATTATTTTGACCATCGTAAGATTTATGTTCTTTTACTCTCATATGTTCATCATACTTATAAGTATCTTTCGAAGACCCATCATTACTTTTAATGAACCTTTCAAAAATATTTGAAAACTCATCATACTTATATCCATAGGATGTTTTGGTTTGAAGACGTCCATCTGATAAATAAACTTGTTCTATTAAATTATTATTTTGATCATACAACCTTCTAAAAGTTTCAGAACCTATTCCATTAAAAACTCTATGCTCTTCAACCTCATTCCCGGAATTATCATACTTATATGTGATTAAATATTTTTGTACACCCCTTGGGTCAAAACTCCTTAATTCTTCGACGTTACCATTCCTCCCATATTTGAAAGTATCTTTAACTTTTAATTTACCATCTGAGTCATATATTAAACGTTCTATTTTCTCACCTTTTTCATTAAATTCATATACTTCCTTTTCGATAACAAAAACACCACTTTTGAAGCGATCTTCCTCTAAAACATCTCCAGCATCATTAACTACAAATATGAATTTTTCAGTAAGCAAATCATCTGAATTATATTTTTCATGAATGATTAAATGATTATTATCATCATAGGTATACTGATTTCGCTCCTTTTGTAATACCTGACTGTCGAACCACAAATTTTCAACTTCATTTTCATTTTCATCAAATTGGAGAACTTTAATAAACGCTTGATTTGAACCAAGCCATGACTCTTTCCTTTTTTTTCCGTTAGACCAATATTCTATTTCAATAGTATATTTATAATCTAAGGCACCATCAGAATCATAATACTCTTTTCCAATAAGTAATCCCTCCTCATCATAATGATAAACCTCTCTCTCCATTAAGCTTCCATCACCTCTAAACCAATTTGATTCTAAAATTCGTTGATTATCAATGTATTTATTTATTATTTTATAAGATAATTCATTCTCCGAAGTGAAGTATTTCCACTCTATCTCACACCCCAATTTATTGTAGAATGTTTCACTTGCAGAATTAAATGATCCCTTTTCAATTTCACCAAATTTCTCAATGGCTTCATATTCCAATTCCTTTACCGACCTTACCTTACCTTTGAGATTATCCCTTTTCCAATCATTATCATAATCACTACTTGAGCAATTGAAAAAAATTGAACCTAAAAACAAGAAAATAATGGTACTTAATTGCGATTGATTGGTCTCTTTAATCTTTTTCATCATACATATTTGTTTTATCTAAATCTTTTCGAACATCAAAATGTCTACTTTCGAAAATACAGTTCTAAAGAATAACTAAAATAGTTCAGCTTCAAACTAATGAAAATGAGCGACACACGCAAAGTCACAAGTTATTTTGATAAAATATTCTACTCAAAAAAATGGATATTGTTTTCTGGATTATTTAGTCCTGAATGTAAGGTTTTGTCAGGTTTTCATACCCTTGTTGCCTTGCTGCATTTTCGCTGTAGCCTGCTTTGCGGGCAGCATCGGTGGCATTGCAGGTGCAAAGGTAATGTTCTGCGAATGCGGCTTCTTTTGTTGTCATGGTTTCTGGTTGGATCTTTACGGAAGCAAATTTCAGGCTTTATCGACAAAAAAACCTTCTTTACCATTCAAATAATAAGAGGTAGTTCCCCCTGCCTCCACTTCTAGTTGCCACAGCTTTTTGATGGTCGGTACATGGTTGTACCAATAGTTCATTCCAGCTTGCCAGGCTCGCCAAATTTTTAGATCTATTCTCTTCTTTTGATGCCAGTAGTATTCCTCTGCACAAAGGTTGAAAAATCTATTACAACCTGTTTAAGCATCTTGTATTCGTCCTCATTGGTCAAACTTAACTCCTTGAATTGTTCATAAGATTTATAATTCATCTCTATAATGGCCAAAGAATCATTCAGCTTATCATAGCGGGAGTTGAACTCAGAAAAAAGTTCTTTCATTATTCGATCCTCTTCTCGCTTTGATGATTGGTAAGAGTAATAAAATGTCACCAAGAAAGCGAAAAAAACCAATATGATGGAAGAAAGGATGTGTGTATCCTGTAGAAATTCTGTTATTGTCACTTTTTAAATATTAAATTTACAAATTTTCTCTACCCTACCTACCTCAAGGAAGCCTTTCCTTATCTTACTTCAGATATTTTGTCTCTTCAATCATAAGTCCAATTACTCTGAATCATAGGCATTAAAAATGCAAATCAAATGGATTATTAAACCAGGGACAATGAGGATAAAATACCCAATGATCGTTAATATTAACCACATTATCCCTTTCCCAATTTTCCCCCTATATATTTGCCCTGCCCCTGGAATAATTAAACTTAATACTGCTGCAACACCAGGTGATACACCTGAAGGCTTACTTATAACAACTGGTTGAGGACTAGCTTTCCAAAAATCCTCTTCTTTATCTAACATTTCTCCACAATGTTTGCATTTGATCGCTTCAGCTAAGATCATTTCAGCACAGAACGGGCATTTTTTGTATTCATTTTCCATATATTTTTTCATTCATTCTAAATATTTAATATAAGGCAATACTTCGTTTTTAAAAAACTTCCTACCCCACCTCCCCCACAGGCAACCTATTCAATTCCTCCTTCAAGTGCTTCCAATTAGGAAGGTGCTTGTCCAGGTAGGCGATAAAATTGTCATTGTGGGTGCGTTCGAGTAGGTGGGCGAGTTCGTGGACCACCACATACTCGATGCAGTCATAGGGCTTTTTGGTCAGTTCGATATTGAAAAGCAGATTACCTTTATCCGTATTGCAGCTGCCCCATTTGGTGCGCATGGTCTGAACTTTCACCTCATTGGCCTGTACGCCCAGGATCTCTTCCCACTTGGGGAGCAACTCGGCCAAAACTTTCTTCAATTGAGCACGGTACCATTCTTTTAATAATTTTGCTTTCTGTTCAGTGGTGTAACCAGGCTTCACATACATATCCAAATAGGTTTTGGTCTTAACCTCCACTTTGGCAGATCTGTAGGAATGGCCAGTTTCATGCACACGTAACAAATAGCGCTTGCCCAGGAAATAATGGGATTCCCGATCCACGTATTTTCTGGGAGACTGTCTGTTCTGATTGGCAAACTTGCGCTGCTGCTTGCGGATCCATGGGATTTTGGATATCACATATAATTCCAACGTCTTTTCATTCACCTCCACAGGTGCAGCCAACCGTACCCTGCCATCGGGAGGATAAACAGCCAAGTGCAGGTTTTTGATCTCTTTCTGTACCAACTCTACTTCTATACCCGCTACAATCATCTTCTGTACTCCTTCTGATTTTTTACGATATCCAATATCCTGTTGGCATCCTCTTCATTTGTAATATGCCTGCTAATGGCCCGTTTCACCTTCCGTTCTTTCAAGGTATTGCCAATCCAGTTTTCCTCCACATTGTAAGCTACATCTGCTTCCATGGCTATCGTGACCTCCACATCTTGCAAAACCTCATAGAGCGCTTGTTTGGTAGGTGTGTCAATCCCTTCCGGATATTGGCTTTGCTTGTTTTCAGGTTGCAGGTTTTTGGCCAGTTCTTCGATCTTCTTCAAAAACTCCTCATAAGCCACTGCCCCACTTTTCCGCTGATGGATCAATTCCTGCAAGAGCACACTCATGCGTTCGTAATACACAGGGTTGATAGGCATCTCCTGGGTGATTACTTTCCGCATATTGGCTTCCAAAGTTTCTGCTACTGCCTGCCTGCTTTTCTTGACCATATTGGGCAATCGGTCGGTTGCAGCACCTATACCGATCTCCACCACCAACTGCAACAAGGAAGCATCCTCAAAATTGGATATGGTCCTGCTCGGATCTGCGCTTAGGTACATGTCCAACAATTGCCGCATATCGGGTTCGTATTGCTTCAAGTCTATGTACTCCCCACTGGCGGTCTTGATGGCATTTCTTAACTCGGTGTAGGTATCCACCTTGTACTTGATGCGCTCGGCTTCTGCATCACTGTAACCTGCTTCCTTCATTTCAGGAGCAATGTTGTTGTAGGCTCGAATCAGGGAAACCACGGCCTTGTAAAAGGTCAGTCGCTTTTCTTCATTTTCCTTCAAAGCATCTTTGTCCTCGGTATTGCCTACAAAGTATTTCAGATACTGCTCAATCTCCTTGGGTGATTCCACCTGCTTGGTCAATTCATACAGGGTTTCCAGGGCATCATCCAGCCTTTCCTTGGCTTTCACCAAGCGGTCCACCAACAAGCCTTTGACATCCTCTTCCTCGAAATCATCAAAGGCATCGGAGGTGTAATCGGTAATGGACTGATTCAGGCTATTGAACAGGTTTTTGTAATCCACAATGTACCCAAATTCCTTATCCTCCTTTTCTGTCCTGTTCACCCTACAGATGGCCTGAAACAGGCCGTGGTCACGCATTTCTTTGTCTATATACAGATAGGTACAGGAGGGTGCATCAAAACCTGTCAGTAGCTTATCCACTACAATCAGCAACTGCATATTGGCAGGTTCATCGATAAACTGCTTTTTGACATCTTTCTCAAACTGCTCCCTGTCCTTGCCGTTGAGCATCTTTTGATAAATCTCGTACTGCTCCAACTTCTCAGTTTCTCCATCCCCTGTACTCTCTCCCTTGATGCTAGAAGTGGTGGGTTCAAAACTGGTGACGATGGCACATTTCTTAAAGCCAAACTGCTGAAAAATCTCATAATAACGGCAGGCTTCATAAATGCTTCGGGATACCAATATGGCATTGCCTCTGCCGTCTTTCAACCTGGGCTTCACCCGGAAATCCTTGATGATATCAAAAGCTACCTTTTGCAGGCGATCTTTTGTGCTTAGGATTTTCTGCATGGTGCCCCATTTTTGTTTGAGTTCTGCCTTGGGCAGGTCGTTCATCCCTCGGGTGACGGTATCAAACCATTCATCGATCCCTTTCTGATCGGTGATTTTCTGGTCCACGTCACGGGCTTCATACAAGAGATCCAAAACTACACCGTCCTTGACAGCTTCATCAAACTTGTAGGTATGGATATACCTGCCAAATACCTCAATGGACTTTTTCTTGTCTGTCTTCAACAAGGGCGTACCTGTAAAACCGATAAATAAAGCATCGGGCAACAATTCCTTCATGGCCGTATGCAGCTCTCCACTCTGGGTACGGTGACATTCATCGATAAAGACAAACAGATTTCCTTTAGGCTTAAAATCCGCTGGCTTTTTCAGTTCACGGATAAAGTCCTTCATATCCTCTTCATTCTCCCTGCCTCCAAACTTATGGATCAGGGAGCAGAGCAACCAAGGTGTAGAATCATTTAATCTCTGAAGGAGATCGCTGCTACTTTTGCTACGGTAGATTTGTTCATCCACTCCTTTGAATACCTTCTCAATCTGCTCGTCCAGTTCTGTTCGATCGGTAATGATCAGCAGCCGGGCATCGGTTTGGTTTTCCCGTATCCACTTGGCCAACCAAACCATGGTCAGACTCTTGCCAGATCCTTGGGTATGCCAGATGATGCCTCCCTCTCTTCGCTTGATAAATGCTTGTGCAGCCTTTACCCCAAAGAATTGATTTGGTCTACAGGTTTTCTTGATACCGGAGTCAAAAACTACGAAATCATGGATAAACTCCAGAAAGCGGGATTTCTCACAAAACTGTAAGAGATGCTGATCCAAGATGTTCTTGTCGGGATCATAGGTGAAATTGTCCTCCTTCCATTTCAGGAAAAATTTCTCGGGAGTCTTGATGGTACCATAGTAAAGGCCTTGGCTGTCATTTCCGGCCAATACAGTCTGCACGGTGGAGAAAAATGGCTTGATAAAACGGTGCTGCTGATTGTCGAGGTTCTGTCGGATACCCTCCGATACGGAAACACTTGCCCGCTTCAGTTCCAATACCCCCAAGGCAATCCCATTTACATACAACACAATATCCGGACGCTTGGAATTTTCCCCACGGACGGTGACCTCTTCCGCCACAGCAAATGCATTATTATAAAGTTCCTCCCAATCGATCAGGCGGACCGTCTGCACCAGATCCGAGGCCTCATCCCGTACCTTCACCCCATAGCGCAGCTTGGTGTACACCTCCCGATTGATGGGATACAGGTCATCACTGGGGTTCAGGGCTGCTGCTTTCTTCAGTTCAAAAATCGCACGATTGATCACCGAATCTGAATAGCCATTCTCCCTCAGCCAAGGTTTCAAGCTTTCTTCCCGGATATTGCTGTTTTCCTGATCTTCCAGGTTTCCCAAGTAAAAATATCCCAACTGCTCTTGCAGCAGTTTGACAACCCTGTTTTGTGTGATCCGTTCCTTTCTCATCGTTGGTTTGTATTAAATTTATCCGATGCCCATTTTTGATGATTGATTTCACCAAAATAATGAAACCTGTTTTGTGTGCAGGTGGTGATGAAATAGGCCCCAGCCCAGCTATAATCCCACCAAGAGGCACGTGCGGAGGCTACACGATATTTATTCTTATATGTTTCCATCAGACCAACCGTATCTTTCCCGTCAGCAATGCCTGCATCATCCCCTGTTTTTGGAGTTTGAGTTTTTGGAGTTTGGTCAAAAGAATCTCAATTTCTTCTACACATGCAGAAATGGTATCAGCTATTACTTTTTGCTCCGAAGGTGAAGGATATGGAATTTTTACAGATTTAATCAAATTACCGCTCAAATTAGGCTGTCCTCCCTGTGTTAATACTCTGACAAGGCTATCTTTATTTAAGCTCCACCAAAAATGAATAAACTGATTATCAGCTTCAAAAGGTATAATTGCTAAAATAGCCTGATTTATTGCTCCTTCTATTTCTGTAATTGCCGAAACCCCTGCTGTAGCCCCATACATTGCGATTAAAAAAGTGTTTTCCTTAACTACTTTGGCTGCTGAATTTTCTAGACCAAGTTTCGTTATCCTACCATCAACATCTTTTATTTTTATTTTATTAAGGTCTCCAGAAGAAATGAAATTAATTGGTCCTCCGTAATATGCTCTATTCTCCGTATTTGGTGTTCCTCCAGAAAAAGATATAGATATTTCCCCAATCGCCTTAACCTCCCAATCCTCCGGAATCACCCCAACCTCTGTCTGCTTGTATCCTTTGTTATTTTCAAAGCCTTTCAATCGTTTCTTTCCGGTCAACAACTCCTGCATCACCCCTTGTTTGATGGCTTTCTTTTTTTCGATCAGCTTCTCGGTTTGGGCAATCAAGGCATCCATATCCGATAAGGCGGAGGCGATGGCGGTTTGTTCGGGGAGAGGGGGGAGAATTACTTTTTATTTCCCTACTGACTCCTGAGAAATCCCAAAAAACGTTGTACCTGATTTATGTATCTCAATGTGATTAAAAAAGTAAGGAGATGCTAAATTATAGTATAAATATTTGGGGAAATAACTGTTTTTAAATGGCCTGAAAACAAGTAAGTGACTATTTAAGGTGGCCTTATGTGGATATGGAATTTCATCTACAAATAGTAGCTTTCCGATTGTCCCATCTTTGGTCATAAGGACATCACCAGACCTTAATTGAATTTCTTTTGCAATGTTATACCTTTCTTCAGACACGTGATAAACCTCATCCCACCGAATTGCCCCATCCTTAAAATTCATTCCTGTAATTAAATATGGCTGTTCGTAATTAAAAGTAAATTCATTTTGATTCAGTCCTTGCCACCCAATTCTCCCTTTCATCATAGAAACTTTTTCAAAGGGAAGAATATCCCACTCCTCAGGAATCAACCCTACTTCTGTCTGCTTGTATCCACTTTTATTTACTGCTTCCATGTGATATTGTTGATCTGCGTTTGTAATTGTACCAAAACTTCCAACATGTGGGTAAATGATGGCTTTTCTCCATAAATCATACTTTCCTGCATCATCTGGTAATCGCTTTCCCAAGCATCCAGCATACTGTCAGGAGGCAGAAAGCTTATATTACCAGGTGAATGCTTGGAATAATCCACCCCTTTGACTTTGGAATACCTTTGTCGATGGGCCACGATCGTTTCAAATAAAGTTTCTTCTGAAAAAGCCTTCTCAAACATCCCTGCACCCCACAATTGATAAATGTCATAAAAGTGCCTGCTCAGGCGATCTACCCTGCGCTTTTCCTCCGGTCTTTGATGCTCTTCATGCAGCAAAAGGATCTTCTCCAAAAAGGTGCGCTCAGGATTGACTACCGGAATGGTCAAAGGCTGATCCGCAAAAGGTGATCCCTGAAATTCCTCCGCAACAAAGGAATGTATGGCTATTTCCGAAAATGGCTCCCGAAGTGACCTTGCTCCTATCTCCACTTGAAGTTCCGGTCTCAGGTATGGATCCGGTGTTCTCAGCTTGGGAACATAAATATCTATTTTGAGCGGATCATGGTCGGAGTCTTTTGGCACCAGAGGATCTACCTTAACCCCTTCCATTCCCAAGTTGTCAAAAGCCTGCTGTAATTGTGGAGAAAATACTTCCATTGCATAAGCCACGGATTCCTTGCGGAGCTTGGTGATTTGGTTTTTACCCAGTTCACCCTGGAATCCCAAAAACTCCCGATCCAAGGCCAAATCTATATCTTCAGAAAAGCGCTGTATCAATCCCCAGCCCTTACTGAGGGAGGTGCCTCCCTTGAAAACAAGGGCTTGGGCACAGTCCATTTGGAAGATCAAGTCCAAGGTCAATACCAACCACCAATCCTTCTCCACCGCCTCGGGAGAGGTGCCTTTGTTAGCAGCCACGGCATTGAAAATATTTAGCCTGCTTGCTTCACTTAGGGCATTCCAATGGGGAATATGTTTCAAATCACGCATCCTTTCTATTTTGTAATAACTCCCTGATCCAAGCAGGGGCTAAGTTCAGATCATGCTGGAGCAGCTGTTTGTCTTCCATTTTCAACTTTTCTTGGATGAAATCCACCTCCTCTGCTTTGACAGTCTTTTGTCCGATGGTTTTTAAAGCTTGTATGGCCAACATGCTGATTTTCCCTTTCAAGCTTAAGGTTTTGGCAGTGGCTTTTTTGAAGGTAATGGTCCGCTTGCCTATTTTGATTTGCCTCGCTGAGGCATCTGTATAATACACCACATTGACAGGCACCTGATTCGATAGACCCAATTGGTATAGTGCCTGTGCGCCTGTTGGGATCAGACGGGCTTTATCCCTTTTAGCAATGGCCTTGACAATCTCCTCCACCGTGGGCAGGACTGACCCAATGATTTTATCCACTTTTGGGCGAACATAAATCCCCATTGCCACTCTGGCTATTTTCCCGGAATCATGCAGCCGCTCCAGGGCTTTGTTTATGTTTTTGGAAGTGGAAAAATCGATAAAATCATCCGCAAAGAAAATACTACCCTTAGGCTTCACCTTCACATAATTAAATATTTTATTTTCAACACTTTCCATATAGTAACAAATAAAACTTTTGTCGCAAATTTAGCCAATTTTTGCGACAAAAATCAAAAGCCCATTTTCTTTAAATGCTCTTGCACCTTTGCTTCCAATACCTCCAATTCTTTATCGATTTGCGGTAGTGGAGTTTCATAGCGCTCCATCAGTTCTTTGATACGCCCTGTCAAGCGTTGGGAAATACGATCCATCTCCCCCTCAATGGCCGTAGTCATGGCTGCCATCCACTTGGCCTCTACCACAATCCTTTTGACATCATCTGTATTTAAACGCTGGTATTGGGCCAGGGCTTTTTTGTCCAGCTCTTCAGCTGCCTTTTTGATCCTTGTATTCAACCTGCTTTGTTGTTCCGTCCATTCTAAGTATTGGTCAAGAATGGCTGTTTCTCCGTAAAAAGCTGAAGGTTCAGCAGCCATGTTGAGGGATGTTTTTCCCTCTTTAGTCAACTCCTTTAGGCGTTTACTGACTGTAGCTTTATTTACTTTATCAAAATCTGCAAAGAAACCGTCTTCCCCACTGTGTTCTTCTTCCAGTTCTGACAGTTGTGCTGCAATGGATTCCTTCTCTGCTTCCATGGCCTCCAAGGCTTCCTTTTCAGCCTGAAAATACTGTGCAATCATCAGCGATGGGGGAATCAGGTCACAAGTCCAGCCTTTATCTGTTTCCTTGCCTGTTTTCTTGTTTTTCTCTATGATCCGGTAAGGTTTGGCTATCCAACCATCTTCTGCAATCAGGTACAGATCATCCTGCATGGTCTCGCTGTAATAGTCCATCAGGCTTTGGTACACATCATATTTGCTGATCAATGGCTTGCCATGATAAGCCTGCAACAAATCCTCCGAAATCTGAAAAATCACCAGCTTGGGATTGAATCCCTTTTCCAGATCCTTTAGCATACGGACTGCATCTGTTGCCCAGGCTTCAAACACTTCATGCATGCGCTGTGAAAACCCCTTGAAATCAGGATGCTCAAAAATCGCCTGTTTGATATTTTCTTTCACAACTTTAGATTCATAATATCCTGGTCTATCTCCTCCACTAAACAAGGCATCCCATAAACTTGGATAAGCCTCCCAATATGGAGAAAGTGCCTCCACATCCCTGGAAGGAATACCGCCCAGCAAATGTGCTTCAATATCCTGTATGTCCTCTGCTTCCTGACTGTCAATGTATCGTGGGATATTCAGGTTGTAATCGTTTTTGGGGTCTGCAATCTCTTCAAGACTGACAAACCTGCTGTATTTGGGAATTTCCAGTTGCTTGTTGAACACATCCACAATCTTATGGATATCCTGTGAACGCAGCCTGTTCTTGTTGCCATCCTTCATGTAACCTTTACTGGCATCGATCATAAAGATCCCTTTGCGCTCCTCTGCATCTTCTTTGTCAATTACAATGATGCAAGCAGGGATACCTGTGCCATAAAACAGGTTGGCAGGCAATCCAATAATGCCCTTGACCAGACCTTTTTTGATAATGTTCTTGCGGATTTCCGCTTCTGCATTGCCACGGAACAAGACCCCATGCGGAAGAATAACCGCTCCCTTGCCCGTGCTTTTCAGTGAAGCAATGATGTGCAGCAAGAAGGCATAATCTCCGTTCTTTTCAGGAGGGATACCGAAACCTGTAAACCTCCCATATTCATCTTCCTGAGGATTGAATCCCTGTATCCAGTTTTTGACAGAAAAAGGAGGATTAGCCACTGCGTAATCAAAAGTCATCAAATATCCCTGATTGTTCAGAAACAAAGGATTGGACAAGGTACTTTGCCCTTTCTTGATTTCTGCTGTGGGATTGTTGTGGAGGATCATGTTCATTTTGGCCAAGGCGGCTGTTGCCACATCTTTCTCCTGACCAAAAAGTGAAGCAGGTCCTTCACATTCATCAGCCACTTTCAAAAGTAGCGATCCCGATCCCGATGTTGGATCGTAAAAGGATTGGCTGCGTTGGGCATCTTTGTTGATGCCTATGACCATGGCCATCACCCTGCTGACCTCAGAAGGTGTGTAAAATTGTCCTTTTGCTTTTCCCGATTCCGTAGCAAAGTGCCGCATCAGGTATTCGTAAGCATCACCTAGGATATCATCCCCTCCTGCTTTGTTTTTGCTGAAATTCAACGCCTTGTTTTCAAAGATGGCAATCAGATCACTCAGCCTGTCCACCATTTCCTTGCCCTTCCCCAGTTTTTCTTCATCGTTGAAGGAAACCACATCAATGACATTTTGCAGGTCATTGGCTTTGGCAATTTGACCGATGGCGATATCGATTTTCTCTCCGATGTCTTTGTTTCCTTTCAGCTCTGTCAATTCCTTGAAGGAGCAACCCTCCGGTACTTCGATCAGTGCATCAGGATCCGCTACTGCCTTATCGCTGACATACTTCAGAAAAAGCAAAATCAGGACATAATCCTTGTATTGGGAGGCATCCATTCCTCCCCTAAGGGCATCAGCCCCAGCCCAAAGGCTGCTGTATAATTCAGATTTTTTGATGGCCATAAAATATACTTACCGGGACCATATCCCGAAAAATTGCGGTTAGAAAGTTAAAATTGATGGCTTAAGATAATAGGAAGAGGGGGAATGGCAAAACATTGAGGAAATGTGTATAAATGAATCAGGGAATTTAAACAATATCCAAAGCTTGGAAAATCTGTTCCAGTTTACTGTCTGTTTGGAGCTGTTTCAACTCTACACCTTCAAGTCTTTGGATTATTCCATGAAGGTTAATTAAGGTCTTTCGTAAGGCTACAAATGCCTGCATGATTTGGATACTGACTTCAATTGCAGTATCACTATTAAGTACGGCTGAGAGCATCGAAACGCCTTGTTCTGTAAAAGCATAGGGTAGTGTCCTTCGCTTTGCGGTCGCAAATTGCGACTGCAAACTCTCCGAAGATATCATATTAGAAAGGTGAAGCTGTAGTGTATCCCATTCTTCTTGAGTAAGCTTAAACATAAACGTACCTGGAAACCGCTTCATGTTCCTCTTAACCTGTTCATTCAACCTTTTCGTTTCAACATGATATATCATAGCCAAATGATAATCAAGCATTACCTGGACTCCCCTGACTGTATAAATGTAGCTTTCAATATTTACCTTCATCGGCTCCATAAAAGTCTTTGTTATTTTAAAATGATGGCAACACAAGTATTCAGTTTAATTTATTATTACAATTACACTTGAGATCACAATTTGTGACCTCAAGATCACGATTTCTTGGTTAAACTTTTCGAAAGTTCTGAACTTTGGAAAAGTTACCTACATCATTTCAAATCACACATCCTTTCTATTTTGTAATAATCCCTTGATCCAAGCAGGGGCCAAGTTCAGATCATGTTGGATCGCCTAGTCATCTTCCATCTAAACATCATTTTAAATAAAACAGCTACTAAAAACTCTTACAATTTCACTCTCTTACCAAGTCCCCTATCTGCTTGACAACCGTCTTGGACTCGGGAAGCATCGTCAAAACCATCCAGACATGAAACATCCCAGGGTATTCAAAATAATCAAACTCCTGCCCTTCTTTTTCCAGCCTTTTCCGTCTCCCACTCAACATGAGGAAAAGCTGGATCAACTGGGACAAAAAACTTGGTCGAACCGGATTTATATACTTCATATTCCCAAAATACAAATTCAAAAGCAGATAAAACCCGAAATATGCATTAGAATTTCTACGCCATGGCGCACAAGTTATTACGAGCTCATCCGCCGCGGCGGACATAATCAATCGCTTCACTGCATTTAGCTCATTCACCATAGAAATGACTATGCCTCATTCGCTAAATACTTGATTATTTTGTGTTTTGAACTCTTCCCGATAGTCATCGGGACAAGCTACTACGAACCCTAATGCATAATTCGGGTTGAACAATTATTCACCCCTATACTTTTCTCAGCACCATAAAATCCTTAACTTTACCTAAGCATTTTATTAACCTGCATTTTTCATGGCTTACAATGATTCCCGGAGAGCAGCCGTCCGGCTGTTCAAAAAATTAAAGTACGGTTGGATTTGGGCAACCTCCACATTTACCGGCAACTTTATCCTCGCAATCGTCATCACTTCCTTTTTTCGCAATCTGGGTTATGAAGACCATGTGAATTATGTTTTTTTCCTAAGCATCTTGGCAATAGGTCTGTGGGTAACAGAGTCGATTCCGCCTTTTGCGGTTGGTATTTTCATTATAGCAGGGCTATTGATGGGTTTTGGGACAGATTTTATCCTGGAAGATTATAAAACCCCCGTAGAAATGTACCTGGGCACATGGACAAGTAATGTGATCTGGCTTTTATTGGGTGGTTTTTTTCTGGCAGAGGGGATGAGTATTGTCTCTTTAGATCGGTCTCTTTTTCGATTCACCATCAATAAATTTGGGGAGGATCCCAACAGGTTACTCCTGGGCCTTATGCTGACTACGGCTGTGGGAAGTATGGTCATGTCCAATACGGCTACCACAGCCATGATGATTTCCTCCATCTTGCCATTGGCAAGAATGATGGGAAAAGACTCCGAGTATACTAAAGCTTTGCTGGTCGGCATTCCGGCTGCTGCCACTTTAGGTGGAATGGGCACCATCATTGGTAGTACACCCAATGCCATTGCTGTAGGTGCTTTGCAAGAAAAAGGTATCAGTCTCACTTTTGTGGATTGGATGATTTTTGGACTGCCAACAGCTTTGATTGCTGTTTTCCTTTTTTGGAAATTCCTGACCAAAAAACTTCATCTAAGTCAGATACAATTGGATCTTTCAGAAATGAAAGGCTCCTCTCAAAGTAAAAAAGGATTTGAGCGCAATGCGGTGCTTTTCACACTCTTCGTCACAGTAAGCATGTGGCTTACAGAACCCCTTCACGGGATTCCTATTGCAGCTACTTCTGCTATTCCCATCGTATTGCTGACTTTATTTCAAGTTATCAAAGCTGAAGATGTCCGCAGATTGCCTTGGGATACTTTGATGTTGGTCGCCGGAGGATTAGCTTTAGGTATAGCCATGGTGGATGTGGGACTGACTGACATCATCATGGAAAAAATCTCCCAATTGCCCATTCCACTGGTCGGAGTGGCATTGGTTTTTGCCATTATTGCGGTGCTGATTTCCAATATCATGAGCAATACGGCTGCCTCAGCCATCCTAGTACCATTAGGACTTTCACTCCCCGGGATTTGGGGAATTGCTGTGCCATTGATAGTAGCCTTGAGCTGTTCTTCAGCACTACTCCTGCCTGTATCCACCCCTTCTAACGCCATTTCTTTTTCCACAGGAATGATTGAACAGAAAAGCTTCAGACCTGGCGGCTTATTGATGATTATTCTCGGACCGGTATTGGCCTTCTTAACTGTATTGCTCTACACTTGGATATTTCATTAACAGCTAATGCATAATCCGGGTTAAACCTGCGCCGCCAAAGCCCTCATCTTTTCCAAACCGGTCTTGGCCACTTCTAGGGCATCCTGTTTCCAGTAATCCGGATTGAAAAGCTCCAAAGAAAGGACCTTCTTCCCTCCCATCATCTTTAAGTCAGCTAATATTTCTTTCATGGGAGCTGCCCCATCTCCAGGGTAAACCCTATCCTTATCCTGCTGTTCGGCTCTGGGAATATGGGTGACAAAATCATTCATATGAAAAACTTCTATCGCATGCCCTTGAACCATCTTCAAGCCATTATAACCGGAACCTCCCCTAAACAAATGATAAATATCAGGCAAAATCCTTGCATCCTTATCATTGGCTACCGCCGCCACCATTAAGACTTGTCCCAAGTGATGAAAATAGGGAAAAGCCCCCCAAAATTCCAACTGGGGCATCACCCCCGTTTTTCTTCCCAGGTCCAAAAGCATCTTATAGCGCTCTCCCGCCTGAAACAGGTCCAATGGAGTATCCACTCCAAATGCGGGGGCCGCAACCCGTGTGCAATCCAACGCGGCCAAAAGTTCCATTTCCTGCTCCATTTGAGCAAAACCGCCCTTCCTTTTAGCTTCATCATCTACCATCCAAGGGGCAAATCCAATCGCATTTTCAAATTTCAATCCACTATCAGCGATAAGTTTCTTCAAACTGCCCACTGAATTCCCGGCATTAATGTATTCCTGAAGATCCCTGATCCATAATTCCACTCCGTCATATCCGGCTCTTGCTGCAATATCAAGATAACCTTTCAGACTCGGTTGCTGCCCCATAATCGTACTGGTATTCAAACAAAAACTAAACTGAGCAGCTGCCTGGGCAGGGCTTGCTTGCAAGGAATTGGCAGCCAAAACAGCTCCGGCGCTTAGGCCTATTGATTTGAGGGCATCTCTTCTGGAAATCATGTAATTAAGGTTTAGGTTTGAAAGATCATCATACATCTGATCTTAAAATTAAGTGAATTAGCCATCAAGAATCAACCATTCATAAAAATATTGGGCCAAAACGTCTCATTACCTAATTAATTTGGTAATTTAAAATTTGATCAGTTTTATCCTTTACATGAAGTCTCCAGCGTTTTTACTTTTTTTGGTCTTTTTCCCGATTACCAATGAGATCTTTGCTCAGGACGGGGCAGACTTGGAGGCCAATTACAGAAACAACATTACTTTAGATCAAGAGGTGATCAGCGGGGGCTATTTTGTAGACCCCCCGAAAGAATATGAGGGCCATCCCTATTTTATCACCAAAAATTTTGAACCAAGCGAAATAACCATCAATGGTTTAAACTATAAAGAAGTACCCCTTTTATACAATATTTGGGAAGATCAGGTCTTGACCTTTCATCCCATCCACAAACAAAAAATATTAATCAGGTCAGATAAAATTAATGCATTTACCCTTCAACTAGACACCCCGGTGTCATTTGTCCGTTTGCAAGACAATCCATCTTATAGCCATCATGGCAGTGGCATTTATGAATCCCTTGGAGACGGCCCCGCAAGGCTGTTGATCAAACATAGAAAGCTTACCCGATCAAAAAGGGAGGTCAGCATTTTCACTAAAGAGTTTTATGAAGACCAGGATTATTTTCTAAAAAAAAACGGGGAAGTTCTCAAAGTAGTCAAAAGAAAACAGGCCATAGATTTTTTAACCTTAGAAAAGAAGGCTGTCAAGCGCTTAAGTAGAGCCTCTAATTTATGTTTCAGGACTGATAAGAAAGATTACCTGTCCCTTTTGGTGTCACTTTATAATCAAGCGCAAGATGAAAAGAAATAATTTGCTCTTGATCCTAATTTCTTCATTGCTGATTAGTTCACTCTTTCATGCCCCATTGCATGCCCAGGTCCAAGAAAAAATTTCAGGTTTATTCCCGGGAATACCTTTCCCAAGGTTTACCCAACAAGTGACTTCCATGACGGGCTACCGCTTTTATTTTTCACCGGATGATCTTCAGGATTTTCAGGTCAACATCAGCGCAAAGGACAACACTTTATCACAAATTCTAGAGGCCGTTTTTGATCAAACAGATTTCAAATTCAGCATTGATAGTGAAAAAAGAGTATTTATCACCAAGTACCAACCCTTAGACCTTAAGCTGGCAAAGGATTTTTTTGAAAGGGGCAATTCGAAAGAAGCCTTAGATAGTCTCAATAGGCAAACTGATATTGAGAGGGCCTATTCAAGAAACAAATTGTATGTAATCGGAAATCCAAGCAGCCAAAAAGAAGCCACTTTAAGTGGTAAAATTACCGGAATTGAAACCGGGAATCCTGTTTTTGGTGCAGTTGTTTTTGAAAGGGCTGAATACAGACGGGCCATCAGCAATGAAGATGGATATTTCCAAATCCTGTTGCCGGTGGGAAGACATACCTTGTTTATTCAAAATCTGGGCGGCTTTATTGAACAAAGGCAAATCAGCCTTCAAGGAGATGGTATCCTGGATGTGGCCATTGAGGAAAATATCATTTCCCTGTCTGAGGTCACGGTAAGCTCCGACCGAATGACCAACATTTCCCGTCCTGAGATGGGTGTTCAAAAATTAAACATACAGTCCATGAAAAAAATCCCGGCCATTTTGGGAGAAGTGGACGTCATCCGCTCCATACTTACTTTACCTGGAGTACAGACAGTGGGAGAAGCTTCGGTTGGATTTAATGTCAGGGGTGGTGCTGCTGACCAAAACCTGATTCTTTATAACCACAGTACCATTTATAACCCATCTCATTTATTTGGATTATTTTCTGCTTTTAATCCGGATGTGGTAGAGTCAGTAGAGTTGTATAAAGCAGGTATTCCTGTCCAATATGGTGGAAGATTATCTTCCGTACTTGACATCAAGGCTAACTACGGCAATAATGAGAAAATACGGGTCACAGGAGGTATAGGCCTTCTAACGGGAAGATTGAGTGTAGATGGCCCAATTGGCGAACGTACCACTTTTTCTTTGGGAGCACGAAGTACCTACTCGGATTGGCTCCTTCAGTTATTAGAAGAAAACACAGATTTCAATGATGGCAGGGCTTCATTTTATGACCTCAATTTCAGTATGTCCCATCAATTGAACAACAAAAACATTATCCGGGTCAATGCCTACAACAGCAATGACAACTTTAGATTTGATAGAGACACCACTTTCCGGTATGAAAACCTGAATTTCAATATAGGCTGGACACATTATTTCAATGAAAGACTAGAAGCAGAATTGGTGCTTGGAAGGGACAATTATGCTTTTGGGATTGAAGGAAGGGACAATCCAAGCAATGCCTATGACTTTGGATTTAATATCAGACAGGACTTCGCAAAAATACATTTCAACTACGATTACAATTTCAGGCATAAGTTCAATTTTGGCGTCCAAAGTACCCGGTACAGGTTAAACCCAGGCAAAATCCAACCCTCAGGATTAGAATCAATAGTAGTTACAGAAGAAGTCAATCAGGAACATGCCTTGGAGAGTGCTTTTTATTTTGGGGACAATATTGAAATCAGTGAGCAATTAACCCTAAATCTAGGGGGAAGATATGTGCTGTATCAATTTCTAGGACCAAATACCGGCAGGTTTTACACCCCCGGACTTCCTATTTCATCCACCACGCTCAGCAGAGAAGAAACCTTCAACCAGGGGGATGTGATTCAAACGTACCATGGTCCCGAATTCCGCATATCGGGCAGGTACATACTCAATAACATCTCTTCCATCAAGGCAGGATACAATACAGGAAGACAGTTTATCCATTTGGTTACCAATAATGCCGCCATCGCTCCAACGGATATCTGGAAGCTCAGTGACAATAATATCCTTCCTCAGTGGGGAGATCAAATATCTTTGGGATATTACAGGAACTTGAAACTGGATAGATATGAGTTTTCTGTAGAGACCTACCACAGAAGCCTTCGGAATCTTTTGGATTTCAGATCAGGAAGCACCTTGATTTTGAACAATACGGTAGAACAGGCTGTGGTTCGATCAGAAGGAAGGGCTTATGGAGCAGAAATACTGCTGAGAAAAAATACAGGCAAATTGAACGGTTGGGTGAGTTATACGTATTCCAGGTCATTATTGAGAACCGCAAAAGATGAAGAAGCAGAAAAAATCAATAATGGGGAATGGTATCCCAATAATTTTGATCAACCGCATAATGCGGTTTTGGTAGGCAATTATGAGTGGAGCAAAAGATTCAGTACGTCCATCAATGCCAATTACAGTACCGGACGACCTATTACCCTACCAGTGGCCAAGTTTCAATATGGAGGTTCTGAAAGGGTATTTTTCTCAGACAGAAATGCTTACAGAATCCCGGACTATTTTAGAATTGACCTTTCTGTCAACATAGAGGGTAACCATAAAGTCAGAAAACTGGCGCATTCTTCTTGGTCATTTGGGGTTTACAATTTGCTTGGAAGAAGGAATCCCTATTCCGTCTTTTTCACGCCGGTCAATGGCACATTGCAAGGTTATCAACTTTCGATATTTGCCCAGCCAATTCCTTTCATCACTTACAATTTTAAAATCTGATGCGTATTTGTTCACTCTTTAAATATGGCCTTTTTATGCTTGTTACTATGGTCTCCTGTAGAGATCCATTTGAGCCTGAGCTGAGCACATTTTCCACTGAAGTATTGGTGGTAGAGGGCTTTATTGAATTGGAGGGGGAGTCTATTGTGAGATTAAGTAAAACCAGCCCGTTACAAAGTGAGATTACCGGAAACTTGGTTTCATCTGCATTTATCTCCTTAAGCGACGGGGAAGACAATAGGTGGGACTTTGTAGAATTAGAAGAAGGAATTTATTCATTGGAGGGGAGTTTTTCAGAAAACAGCACCTATTTTCTGCACATACAATTGAGTAATGGCCATACCTATCGCTCCGAACCCTTAATCCCGGTGATTACTCCGGAAATTGAAGTTTTGGATTATATAAGGGATGAGGATGGTGTAGAAATTTTTGTCAGTACCCGAGGGACAGAGGCTGCGCAATATTTCTTATGGACTTTTGAAGAGCATTGGATCTTTCAGCCGGGGGTGGTATCCCAACTCATTTATGAAAATGGCACTGTAAGGCGGAGATCTGAACAGGAGCGCATCGACAGATGCTGGGATAGTAATATCAACCCCTCCATTGTACTTCAAAATGCGGCAAGGTTTGAGGACAATAGAATCCTTCAAAGGGAATTGGTCCGGATTCCGAATCTATCTGAAAAACTGACACAGCGGTATAGTATTGAAGTGAAGCAGATGGCCATAGACCAATCTGCCTTTGATTTTTGGGATATTTTAAGAAGGAATTCCGAAGATGTAGGAGGTATTTTCAGCCCTCTTCCTTCTTTAATCACAGGAAACATCCAAAGCCTATCCGAAGAAGTACCACAAGCAATCGGACATATAAGCATGGGAAAAACAAGCACAAAAAGGATATACATTGATTTAGATGATGTATTTCCATGGCCGGTATTCATCCCGGAATATGAATTTTGCTTTGTGCTTAACGACACTATTCCTCCGAATTTAGCCTCCACCCAATTCGCCTCTGGTAATCTTGTCCCAGCCAGGGATATTTTTAACCAAATGGGGGTTTTATTAGGATACAGGGCTTCCAGCCGCGCCTGCACGGATTGCACTTTAAGAGGCACCAATGTCAGACCTGAATTTTGGGAGGACCGATAATGAAAACATTGAAACTGATTGTCCTCTTTTTTGTAAGTGTTAGCGCTTTTGGCCAATCTTGGGAAAAGGAGGAAGTCTTTGCTCATATTTCCAAGAATATCAGTCTGGTCAATGACCACATCTGGTTCTATCTTTCAGTGAGCAATGATGGACAAGCCAGCCCCTCTAAAATAGCCTATGCAGAAATCATAGACAGAGAAAGCTTGCCGGTTTTTCAATTGATTGTCCCTTTGAATCATGGAAAAGCTGAGGGAGTATTGACAATACCTCCACATCTTGAGTCTGACCACTATCTCCTACGCTTTTATACAAGAATTAGCCCTCTCAATGAGAAAAGTGGCAAGGGTGTTTTCAATCAAATGATCACAGTTATCAATCCGAAAAAAGGACCAATTACTATGAAGCCAAAACAAACCCGGAATAACTACGCCTTTGAACAGGCAAAAACACTTCAGATTCCAGAAAATACGGTCAAGAAAAATTCGGAAGTTAAAATACCGATCACTTACTCCCAAAACCTTCACCACGTTTCCATTGCCTTGAAAAACCCTTTCCTGCCAGAGGATTACCAAGGTTTTGCTGGGCAGGAAATTTATTATCCTTTGGAACAAAACAACAGGGTTATTCCTGAGCTTTATGGCCATATCATACACGGAAAAACACTTGATAGTGAAGTCGACACCACTGAGACTTTTTTCCTTTCTGCACATGGCCGACAATCCGTTCTCAATTCTGCAAAACCGGACCATGAGGGCAACATGTTTTTCGAACTTGGCCCCTTGAAGGCATATGACTTTTTAATTGCCCAGTCCCTAAACTATGAAAAACAGCTCAATTTTGCTCCCCAGTCCCCTTTTTGGAACCTGAGGTTGAAGGATGATTTTATTTTTCCAACGCTTGAGTTAAATGAAAAAGATCGGGAATTTTTGGAAGTATTGATTTTGTCGGCCCAGCTCAACCCCCACTTTATCCCTGAAAAAGCACCTGAACCACAGCCTATAGCCACGGGCTTGGTGGCAGATAAAACCTACTTCCTGGATGATTATTCCCGCTTTGAAAATATGGAAACCACACTTCGGGAATATGTCCCTGAGGTACTGGTCCGAAGACAAAACCGTAAGCCCGTTTTTAAATTGCTCAACAGCCCATTAAATGGCCTTTTTCAAGAAAACCCCCTGATCTTGATTGATGCGATGCCAATATTTGATACGGATGCTTTGGCAAAATTTGATCCAAAGGATATAGAGAAATTGGAAGTACTTACTAGGGAATTCTCATTTAATGAGGACAAGTTTGCCGGAGTATTGAGTTTGACCTCATTCCAAAATGATTTTGGGAAATTCGAACTCCCAACAAACTCACTTTACTTGAATTACTGGCCGATATTAAAGCCCAAAAAACTTAAAACACCACACTTTAATCCAAACATAGGTGTAGCCAACTACCCTGATTTCAGGAGCTGCCTGATTTGGCATACAGCCCAATCCGCTGAGCAACTCCACTTTTACACTTCAGAAATCACCGGTAAATACGAAATAACGGTATCCTTTTTCAATGAAAATGGGATGCCTCAATCCTTTAAAACCAATCTAGAGGTAATCGATTAATTGTCCTTTTTACCGAGTTCCTTGGTCATAAAATCCTGTAGTTTCGCTTTATAAGCCCTGGCATCTTCTGCATATATAGGGATCAGTGTCTGCTTTTCCGGAAAACTCTCCATATGCAAAGTTTGTGTAGGGAACGCAAATCTTACCCCCAATGAATTGGCCAATTTCACGATTTGAATTAGAATTTCATGCCTGCACCTCAATTCTTCCGGCCAGGTAGGAACTTCAAAGAAGATGTAAAACATGATGTCCTGGCTGTAGGAAGAAAGATTATTGAAATAAACATTGTAATAATCCTTTCTGGTATCAGGGTGATTGGCAACAATCTGCTTCAACCCTTCCACAAATGCTTCTACCAAATGAGGAGGCGTATCATAAGTGATGGTCAGTGTGGTGAAAAACCTCCGGTACTGTCGTAGCCCATGGTTGTCAATAGTTGCGTCTGCTATTTTGCCATTGGGGATATACATGACCGAATTTCTAAAGGTCCTCACCCTTGTGGACCTAAAACCAACCTCTTCCACAGTCCCATCAACATCTCCTGAGGTGATCCAATCCCCTACTTGGAAGGGTTTATCAATAAATATCATGATGGAACCAAAAAAATTCTTGATGGTATCCTGGGCAGCCAAAGCAAAGGCCAAACCTCCTATGGATAGTCCAGTAAGGAAGGGTACAATATCTACTTCAAGTCCTTCCTTCAAGACAAACAAGGTACCCACAATCACTACAAATGCCTTCAAGGTTTTTCTCAATAAAGGCACCAACTGGTCATCTAGGGTAGATTCTGTTTTCTCCGCCAGTTTTGCAAAATACAGCGCCACGATATCTACAATTTTGTAGAAGACAATGGTAATCACAAATGGTTTGGCAGCATTTAGGAGCTTTAGGGTACCCGAAACTACCTCAATCGGCAACTGCAGTAAGCGTACAAAAAGTGAAGAAATGACGATAATCAAGTAAATACTGGTAATTCTGGCGACAGGGAGCAAGTATTTTTCGCCCACATAGCCATATCCTAATCGCTTGACTACATAAAGAAAGCCCTTGTCCAGTAAAAATGTCATCAATTTGTGGGCTAAAAAAAGGCTCAATATCAGCAAAAACAATCCTGCCAATTGCCAAAAATGAAGCCCAAGATAAACCTCATTTCCCATTTTGGGCAGCACATTCAATAATTTGTCAGTACCATAAGGATAGGTTTCCTTATGCATCTCATCGATCTTGGAAACTGTAAAAGCACTGAATTTCCATTCACCGTCTATCTTTTCCAAAAATACCAGTGGAAGCCTTCTTGTATCAAAAAAGAACCTGGATTGATTGGTATAGACTGAGTCAATGAAATCAGGTTCATTGGGCACCTCCGAAATCCGAACGTATACCCCATTACCATCAAAAATCTGCTTTAGCTTAACAGCTAGCCTTTCTGCTTGAGCCTGATCCTGCCCTGCTAAATTTAAGGCTTCAGCTGCTGCTTTTGGATCGTAATTATCCTCTCTTAAGTTGTAAAAGAAAGTTAATGTGGTATGATAGGGAGTACTCAAGCTATGAAAGTCTGCTTCTTCCAAAGGAATCAATTGGTCATCCAAAATGACTTGAGCCTGAAGTAGGTTACTAATGAAAAAGGTGAAAAGGAATAAAGTAGATTTTAAATTCAACTGACGCATGTCCGAGTTTTTATTTCCCTGCAAAAGTAATAACTCCCACAATAAGGAAAGAAATAAAAAGGAAAAACATCCCCTCCAGTAGTGGAAGGGATGTCTCCATTTTATAGTGGAAGCCTATATTCAGAAAACCTGTTTCCGGAAATCGTGAAAATGGTATAGTCATTTTGGCTACCTGAATACCTGATGACCACTTTATTTTCCCCGGTAATGGGAAGGGTATTCAGAAGGGTACCTTCTAAGTTATACAGGTAGATAAACTCTTGATTTTTATCAATGATGACAAAAATATTTTTGTCTGTACCAAAGGAGAAGAATTGAAAATCCAGGTCTTCGGAAAAAATATCCACAGTAAATAAGGCTTTGTATTCATTGTTGGATACCGTGACCTTATTGTATTCATGAACCACAAACAAATACCGATCTTCTTTTTGGTCTTTAATGAGATTAAATTTACTCTCTCTATCAGGCCGGACCAGTTGATTTCGATAAGTAAGTTCCCCCCTTAAATTGACCTGCACCACTTCTGCATCAGTGGTTATGGTTACCAGTCGGCTTTCTCTTGCACTGCCTCTTTCCAGCAGTATATAATCTGATGCAAGACCATTTCCTAATCTGATAGGGCTTCCATGCTCAGGTTCACCCCTTCTGTTGAAAAAGTACAAGTCACCTGAGGTGGACAAAGCCACCATCCTGTCCCCAACTCCTGCAATTCTGTGATGTGCGGGTTTCACCGCTAAAGGACCCCGAATGACTTTAGGGTTCCAACCATCCAAGGCTGTCCCGTTTTTATCAAGCAATATCAACTTTCCATCAAGTGTCCCCACAAAAAACCTATAATCCCTGGTATTGCTATAATCAACCAAATTCAAATGCGTGATGGTTTCACCTGGAAGACTCAAAGGATAATCTGGAATTAAATTTCCAAGACGATCAATGATATAAAGTTGGTTTTCTGTTGCAAAGAGCAATTGGAGCTTTCCATTTTTATAGTAATCAACCTGGAAAATTTCTGAAACAATCGGTCCATCCAAGGCATAGCCAAACACCTGTTCGCCTTCAGCAGATAATAAATACAGGTTGTGTTCAGCATCCTGCAAAACAAATTCTTGGCTGCGGTCAATAAAGTTTTGCACCATGATGGGGCCATAAGTAAGTCTATTTTGAAACTGTACAGACCTATTCTCTGACAAAAGTACATCCTGTACAGATTTGATAGGCGCTAAATTATACTCCCACTCCAATACCACATGGTTTTCCCTTCCCTGTTGCTTCACTTTAAGGTTAAGTAATTCCATGGACTTGATTTGTGGGGCATATTTCTGAAAGAAAGGCTGCCAATTGGGGGAACTTTTTTCTAAGACTGAAGCCCAGAACCTTGGAATGGGAAGCATAAAATGGTATCCAAATTCGGCATTTAGGTTATCAAGCATCCTTTTTTGATTCAAAGACTTGCCCCAGACATTATCATTATTCAGATCATCTATGAACAGTTTCATGGATTTACTGCTGTTGGAAAAAACCAAAACATTACCAACTGCAGTAATATAGGTGTCTGGGAAACCTTGAAATCTACCCCCAAAAAGGTGTGCGGGAAAATCTTCATTGGAAATCATAAAAATTTCCTGCTGCTGATAAAAATCAGTAGGAAGCGTTTCTCCTTCAGAGCGCACTAAATCCAACGCTAATGAATTGAGAAGTGCAACTTGTTCCTGAACGGAATTGGTGTGCACCAGTAGGACCTTATCCTGGGGCTCATTCGGTATGTGTTCAAAGAGCACAAATGCCAACTCCCCGGAAAGATTTTTGAAGAATCCATTTTCCACCAACTCTTTTTGAATATCTCCCTTTAAAGTGCTTGTAAATTCAAAACCTTCGTCCTCCAATGTTTTCAGTTGAAGCAAATCTGCCAAATGATACTGATGAAATACTGCTGTACGGTTGCTGACCAGGTTTTGAAAAACCTTTATATCTCCTTCATTTGAAGCTGTGAAATTAAGGGCTTTGTTATCCGGGAAAAAGGCACTGCCTTCCATGACAATTTTATTTTCCAGGAACTTCAACTCTAAATTAACGGTGACCCCGGTTCTTGAAAATGATTGGATCATTCCCAAATTGGCATCCCTTGTGATGCCATTGGCTATTCTTGCCAATCCCGCAGATGACAACCTAAAAACGCCCAACCCTTTTGGTTTTGAAAGTGCATTAAAAAGTGCCGGATGGGCGGATTTAAAGTTGGAAAGGTTTCCACCTTGTGCGTACCGAATGGCCTCTTCCACCAAAAATGAACTATAACTGGCCACAAAAACATTTCCAATAAGCGTGTAGCTTAGATTTCTTTCTAGATCTAAACTTTGAAATTCTTTTATAACAACATTGCTGTAACTTCGGGTATTGATCCTTGAAAGTTCGGGGAGATTGTTTTCCAACTCAGCCAAGATTTCCAATCCTGACTTATCCTCGAAAGCTATGGTATACAGAAAATCAAACTCTTCTCTACCTACAGGATGCAGAGATACCACAAATTGATTACCCTTAAGCGCCTTTTCCAATCTCCCCCTTTTACCAAGAATACTATCCAAGGCCATGATTTGGGTTTGTGCCTGATCCAAAGCAGGAAGTTCTACAAACCTTTCCCAAAAAGGCTGTGTCACCAATTGATTCCAGGCCATGACCGGCTCTGTGGTTTCAAAAATGAGAACTGCTTCTGAAGAAACAAGCTCTAAGGCATTCCTTTTAGAAGAAAGGGGCCATCCAAACTTGTAGATGTAAAAGACTGCACCTAAAATGAGTGATGCCAAAAACAGACTTATAACAATTTTTTTGTTGCTCACTTAATGCTCTTTTTAATTGAGTTAACTGGGAATCAAAATAAATAAAAAAATCCCGATTAAAAACCGGGATTTAATATTCTTAAAGAAAGGGATTATTTCCCGGACAATTTATCCAATACATCCATCACTTCTTTTACATGTCCTCTTGACACCTCCAAAAGTGCTTTTTCTTCATCGTTGAGGTCCAGCTCGATTACTTTCTCCACACCGTTTCTACCCAAGATTACCGGTACACCCAAATAGCAATCGTCGATACCATACTCTCCGTCTAATTTGATACAAACAGGGAATACCCTGTTTTGATTTTTCAAAATGGATTCAACCATCTGAGCAGAGGCAGAACCGGGAGCATACCAAGCTGAAGTACCCATCAGTTTCACCAATTCACCACCGCCAAACTTGGTTCTTTCAATGATGGCGTCAAGTTTATCTTTGGCAATCAATTCAGTGACTGGAATCCCTGCAACTGTGGTATACCTTGGAAGTGGCACCATGGTATCACCATGCCCTCCCATTAGGATTGCCTGAATTTCTTTGGAAGAAATATTAAGCTCTTCAGCAATAAATGCCCTGTATCTGGCTGTATCCAAAATTCCAGCCATACCCATTACCTTTGTTCTAGGTAGCTGAGAAGTGATATGCGCCTGATAAGTCATCACATCAAGTGGGTTAGAAACCACAATGATGATCGCATTAGGTGAATACTTTACGACATTTTCAGTAACAGACTTGACAATACCTGCATTGGTCTCGATAAGGTCATCTCTGGTCATTCCTGGCTTTCTTGGCAATCCTGAAGTAATAACTACAACATCAGAATCAGCTGTCTTACTATAATCATTGGTGCTGCCTACAGTTCTACTGTCATACTGATTGATAGGCGCTTTCTGCCAAATATCCAAGGCTTTACCTTCTGCTACACCTTCCTTGATGTCTACCAAAACGATTTGTTCAGCAATTTCTCTGTAAGCCAATACATCGGCACAGGTTGCTCCCACATTTCCGGCACCTACTACGGTTACTTTTGTCATGATTATGGATTTATTTAAGTTGATACATTGAATTTCAAAAGACGCGCTAAGTTATTAAACAAAGGACATTTTCTAAAACAATCCCTTTGATTCCTTGGGCATTAAAATCAGATTGTTGCTAATTGATATAGACAGCAATCACACGATTACCTGATCTCCTCTTTACTCCTATCAAACATTTCTTGAAGATTGAAAAAACCAAAGGAATTCTTATAAGACTTAAACAGTCTTCTATTGTTTAGGTTGTAAAATTCAGCCAAAGAAGTCATCATTTTTGCCTTGATTTTGGGATTGCTGTCAAACACCTCCTGAATGGCAAAATGAGGAACCACAAGAAGCTCTGCCTCTTCCGAGGCTACAATGGCAGTGTAAATTCGAGTAACATTTTCCAGTAAAGAATTCTCTCCAAAAGCTTCTGTTTTATTGACCTCATTGATGACTTCAAAATTATCTTTGATGTCAATGGTCAAATGGATCCTCCCTGATTTAACCACATACAGTGCCTGGCTGGGGTCTCCGCTAAAAAACACCACCTCATTTCTTCTGTATTTTCGGTAATGAAGGGCGGTAAGGAACCTGGCCATTTCCATATTTTTGAGCTTTTCAAACAGGGTAACCTGAGATAAAAACTGGAAGGTTTCCAACTCGCTGACGCTAAAGGTTCTGGAAAATGGATTAATCATGATTTAATCTTTTTCAAATATAAAATATTTTTGCTTTCGGAGTCGCATTTAAACCTGTCGCTTATCCTATGCCCTACCAGCCAAATAATTTCCGAACCTGACAGGATTACTGCAATTTTCTCTTTTTCAATCAAAGGCAATTTCCGATCAATAAGGATGTCGGATATTTTCTTCTCCGACTTCATGCCTAATGGGACCATCCGATCTCCCGATTCCCATTTTCTAACGGTAAGCGGAAAGGAAAGTTTGTCCAAATCCAGCATAGCATTAGTTGGATCCCGATCCAATGTGAATTCTTGGCCTACACGAAGAATATCATATTTCTCATCTTTGATCACCAACCTTATATCGTCCTTTTGGATTTCAAAGGATTCCCAATCAATGCTTTTTTCGGCTAAAATCAATTGTCCCCTATCCAAATTGAGGGTGTAATTACCAGCAAAGAAGATCTTACCCGCATCCCCTCTTTCCGCACAAGCCACAATATCCTCTATGTCCGCAGTCCCAAATCCGTAATCTCTCAACCAATAGAATAAAAGTGAATGTTTGCCCGGCAAGGAAATAAAATCCTTTAGCTCCAAAAACTGATATCCATTATCCACTTTGACATGCTGTTCTTTCCATACCTGATACAAATAAAAAAATGCTTTCCCACTGTCTTTTATCCTTTGAAAACTCTGCCCCAAGGACCTGATTCCAGCAGGGAATTTCTCTTCAATTAAGGGTAAAATCTCGTTTCGGATATAATTCCTTTTGTATTTACTCTCTCTATTTGAACTGTCCTCCCGCCATTCGTATTGATTGGTCTGCATGAATTCAAGAATCTCTCCCCTTCGAAATGGCAAAAGGGGTCTAATTATATTCCCCCTCCTTTCCGACATGCCGTATACTCCTTCCAAACCCGATCCTCTTAAAAGATTGAGGAGTATCGTTTCTATTTGGTCTTCAAAATGATGGGCCACCAAAACTCCCTGTAGCCCCCTTGATTTCAGGGTTTCTTCAAACCATTGATACCGGATATCCCTTGCTTTCATTTGTAGGGAGGAACCCGGCTCTGAAAAAATGCCCAGTGTAATTTTTTTCACATGGACTTCCACTCCCCATTTACTTCCTAGGGACTTGACAAAAGCTTCATCTCCATCGCTTTCTTCACCTCTTAGACCGAAATTGACATGGGCAACTTCAAAATCGACAGCTGCAGCCCTCAATAAATGCCCCAATGCTACACTATCCGCGCCGGCACTGACTGCCAATAAATATTTGCATCCTTGATCAAAAAGATTTTTTTGCCGTATATGATCGATAAAAGCACTTACCATAACCCAAAAATATCATTTTTGGCTAATTTTGTCGCCGACCAGAATTCACAATGATAAAAAAGACACTCATTTTCTTAATCAGCTCCTTCCTAATGGCCTGGGGCGGTGTTTTTGCCCAACAAAGTAACCTACTGGAAATTCAACAAGCAGACTTATTACAAGGAGCAAGTGGCTTTGAGCGATTGATCAACAATGTGCGGATGAAGCACCAAAACTCATTGATCTATTGTGATTCTGCCCATTTTTTCAGAAATGAAAACATGGCGAAATTGTATGGAAGGGTACGGATAGTAGACACAGAAGACCCTGTAGTCACCACAAGTCGGTACGCAGAATATGACGGATTTACCAAAATTGCCAAATTGAGAAACAATGTGGTTTTAAAAAATGAAGAGACTACACTATATACTGATTTTTTGGACTACAACAGAGAAACCGGTATTGCCAATTATTTCAACAATGGTAAAGTAGTAGACTCCACCAATGTACTGACCAGTATCAATGCTGTCTATGACACTCGGATGGAAAAAATCACCTTCACTGATGATGTGATCTTGGTCAATCCGGATTATACTTTGAAGACCAATTTCCTGATCTACATGACTGTCCCAAAAACTGCAGAGACAGTAGGAGTCACTAATATAGTTTCCGCTGAAGGGGACAAATTAAATGCTGTTAAAGGTAGCTTCTATGATACCCAAAGAAAACAGTTTCGCTTTTTCGAAGGAGAAGTTGAAACAGAAACAAATAAGGTCTATGCAGACATTTTGTTTTACGATGAATTGGCTAAATATTACGAAGGACGGATTAATGTCAGCATGCTCAACAAAGAAAGAGAGGTGGAGATTTTTGGTGAGGAAGGCAAATATTGGGAAGACCGAAAATACAGTTTGATCTTTGGCAATGCCTTGGTCCAGAAATATTTTGAAAAAGACACACTTTACATGATTGCTGACACCCTGATCTCCCAGGACAGTGAATTAGTGGAAGAAAGGCATTTATTGGCATTCAATAACGTCAAAATGATCAAATCAGACCTCTATGGGGTAGCTGATTCATTGGCCTACATCTATTCAGATTCTACCATTTACCTCTATAATGACCCGGTGATGTGGAACGATAAAAGCCAAATTACGGCGGACAGTGTGAGCTTCTTAATTGCCAATGAAGAAATTGATAAGATTTTCTTAAACCGGCGGGCATTTAATATCACCAAAGACACCTTGGGTAATTTTAACCAGATCAAAGGAAGAAAAATGACTGGATATTTTTTAGATGGGCAGATCAGCAGGTTTCATGTTGAAGGGAACGGAGAGTCTATTTATTTTGATATTATCGGAGATTCCGTCTTAAGAGGGATGAATAAAATGCTTTGTGCCAATATCATGATGTTTTTTGAGGATGGAAATATCAAAAAAATCAATTGGTTGGTCAAGCCAGAAGGAGCCTTTAATCCTCCACACATGATTGAAGAAGAAGACAAAAAGTTAGAGGGTTTTGTGTGGCGGGAAGATGAAAAACCCAGTATGGAAACGATTTTTGCATGGCGTACGCCGAAAAGAAGGGAGCGCCCAGCGGATAACCTTTTTGACAAACCAGATGTGGTCATCCCCTATCCATCAGAGGACGAAATACAAAAATTACTGGAGGAAAAGTTGAAATCCAAGAAGGAAAATGACTACGAAGAAAGTGACGGGGACAATTGATTTTTCGGAACGAAATTTGAATAAAAAAATTTTGTGAAGGTTAACAAAATTTAACCGGAATTTGCCCAGAAGTTCAAATCATTTTGGTAAATTTATACGTAATAGAAATAGAATCAAAAAGATATAAACGGAAAGCTTATTGATAAAAATCTACATGAAAAACATCTTCGTTCTCTTCACTTGCATACTTTTAATGCTTCCCTTTGCGGCAGAAGCACAGGTGCGGGTTTTGTCTGAGAACTTAGAGTTCAGTGGAAAAATAGGCACTTCTCAGCGACAATCCCTCATCATTCAAAATGAATCCAATCAAACCAAAGAGTTTCAATTGAAATTTCTTAGAGGCAATATTGGTTCTTCCCAAAACGTGAAAGTTTGTATAGGTGATAAATGCTTTGATCCCAAGAAGGACTTGAGCAAGGTAAAGCTAACCCTTCAGCCCAATGAAATCTTTACAGACCTGTATTTGGACTTTGATTTAGGAATAAGTGAAGTGAAAGGTAGTTTTGACCTTCATTTTGTCAATATTGCTAATATCCGGGATATATTCGTGGTAGAGGCTGTATATGAAGTATTCAACCCTGTGGAAGATGAAACCAACCATCGGGACATTACCTTAGGCAGCGTCTATCCTAATCCAAGTTATCGTATAGCACAAATTGATTATAAATTTAAAAATCCCAATGCTTCTGCAAAGATTGCCATCAATAGCTTTATTGGCAATCCTGTAGCTGAGTATCAATTGGATCCGCTTCAAAACACCTTGGTAATCAATGTGGCAGATTTAAATCCAGGGGTTTATTTTTATACCTTATTCATTGACAATAAAAATATAGTAACCAGAAAACTCGTTGTTAAAAAGTAACCTGCTTATGCCCACCGGTTTAATTTGATAACAACAATTAATCCCTTATATTTGCGCCTCCAAAAATCATGAAAGTAAACAAATTATACATACTCGCGCTGCTGTTCATTTTAGCCCTTTCCTCTTGTGGAAAATTCTATAAACTGGAAAAAAGCACCAATTGGGAAGAGATTTATGAAGCGGCCAATCAGTACTATAATGAGGGAGAATTCAATAAGGCCATCATTTTGTATGACAAAGTGCTTCCTGTTATCAGAGGAAGTGATAAAGCGGAAATGGCAGATTTCAACTACGCATACAGCCATTTTCGCACCAAAAGGTATATAGAAGCAGCTGGTTATTTTAACACGTTTTATCAGACCTATAGCAGAAGCCCATTGGCGGAAGAGGCTTTGTTTATGAATGCTTATTCCTTATACCTTGATTCCCCGGATTATAATTTAGACCAGAAAAGTAGCAGGGATGCCGTCAATGCGATACAGTTGTTCATCAATAGGTTTCCCCAGTCTGATTCTTATGAAAGGGCCATGACCATGATTGACGACCTTCAAAAAAGGTTTGAAGAAAAAGCCTATCAAGAATCAATGTTGTACCTTCGATTGACAGAAGGGCTTTTTCCGGGAGATTTCTACAGGGCATGCATTATCAATTTTCAGAATTTTGCCAAAGATTTCCCTGACAGCAAATATAATGAGGAACTGGCCTATAAGTTAGTAGAAGTTTCTTTGGCATATGGTTCCAGGAGTGTATTTGACAAAAAGGAAGACAGACTGAAGGATGTATTCAATTTTGCCGAACAGTTTAAAAGAAGATATCCTGAAAGTAAGTACATAGGAGGAATAGATCCCGTTGTAAAAAAGGCGGAGAAGGAATTGACGGCCCATTTAAAGGTCAAGAAAGAGTATGAAGAGACTTTAGCCAAAGCAAAGCTTGAAGAAGATTCCGCGGTACCGTCTACTGAAGTGGATCAATCAGAAAAAATATTAGAAATTTCAAACAATTAATATATGGCAATCAATCCATCAATTATTACCAGAGACTTGGATAAAATTTCAGAACCAACTGGAAATTTGTATGAATCCATTCATATCATTGGTCAAAGGGCAAAACAAATTTCTTCCTCTATGAAGGAAGAGCTTAACAACAAGCTTTCAGAGTTTGCTTCCACTGTAGATAACCTAGAGGAAGTTTTTGAAAATAAAGAGCAAATTGAGATCTCAAAGTTTTATGAAAGGATGCCAAAACCTAGTACATTAGCAATGGAAGAGTTCTTGGAGGGGAAATTATATTTCCGTCATCCAGACGAAACTATTGAAGAATAATGCTTTTAAAAGGAAAAAAAATTTTATTAGGTGTAACTGGAAGCATTGCAGCATATAAAGCAGCACATCTCACCAGATTATTAGTAAAAGAGGGAGCAGAAGTACAAATTATTATGAGTACTTCTGCTCTTGATTTTATTACCCCCTTGACTTTAGCCACCCTGTCCAAAGGACCAGTCCATCATGAATTTTTCGAAGCCAAAACCGGCTCTTGGACCAACCATGTAGATCTTGGGCTTTGGGCTGACCTCTTTTTAATTGCACCGATCAGTGCCAACACCTTGAGCAAATTGGCCAATGGTGGATGCGACAACTTATTAACCGCCACTTATCTATCCGCCAGATGCCCAGTCATGATCGCTCCAGCTATGGATTTAGACATGTACCAGCATCCATCAGTCCGAAAGAATTTGGAAACTGTAGCCTCATTTGGAAACATTATTTTAGATGCAGAAAGTGGAGAATTGGCAAGTGGGCTTTCTGGACAAGGAAGGTTGATGGAGCCTGAACATATTTTAGAAAAAGTCATCGCCCACTTTTGTAACAAAAATGATTTTTACGGAAAAAAAGTCCTTATCACTTCCGGCCCCACACAAGAAGCCATTGATCCGGTAAGGTTTATCAGTAACCATTCAAGCGGCAAAATGGGAGCTGCCATCGCTGATGCTTTTGCAAGAAGTGGTGCGGAAGTACATTTGATTTTGGGTGTAGGTGCCAAAAAGCCTAAAAACAAAGACATCAACATTTATCCTGTAAAAAGTGCCAATGACATGTATGAGGCGGCCAGCAATATTCATAAAGCCATGGATATTTGCGTGTTTGCAGCAGCTGTAGCAGACTATGCGCCTAAAGGTGTGGCCAGTGAAAAGATCAAAAAAGAAGGAGATGGCATGACCATTGAATTGGTCAAAAATGTAGATATTGCTTATAGCCTTGGAAAAGAAAAACAAGCCCATCAAATTCATGTGGGTTTTGCATTGGAAACGGAAAATGAGATTTTTCACGCCAAGCAAAAGTTGGCGAAGAAGAACTTCGACATGATTGTACTCAATTCCATGAGGCAGGAAGGGGCAGGCTTTCAATTGGACACCAACAAAGTCAGCCTTTTTTTTGAAGATGGTTCTTCTCAGGATTCAGAAGTTTTACCAAAAGAACAAATCGCTCAAATGATCCTTGAGGGAGTAAAAAGAGTCCCGGTAAAAATTTAACTGGCGCATTAGCGTTAAATAAAAAGAATGGACAGGTAGCATGATCAGAACTGGTTTAATAGGGCTATTATTCTTTTTTCACTTAAGCCTGACAATGGCTCAAGAGTTGAATTTTACGGTCATTATCAATAGTGACCGTGCAAGAACTCAGGAAACTGGGGTCTTTGAGGATATGAAAATCAATTTTGAACAATTCCTCAATGGCAGATCCTGGACAACGGATCAATTTCAAGCCTTTGAAAGAATCAAAGGAAACATACTGATTACCATCAGTGACATGCCACAAGTTGGTTTTTACAATGCTACTGTACAGATACAAACCGTAAGACCAGTTTACGGGACCAATTATGAAAGTATGGTCTTGAACTTTATTGATAGGAACTGGTCTTTTGAGTTTTTGCAATCCCAACCGCTGGAATTCAACAGGTTTTCATTTTTAAACAACATTAGCTCCCTCTTGGCCTACTATGCCTACATAGCTTTAGGCTTTGATTATGATAGTTTTTCTTTACGAGGTGGAGACCAATTCTTTGAAATTGCCAATAACATTGTCAATAACGCCCAGCAATCCCCTAGGCCAGGTTGGCAGCCAAACCCTAATGACAGAAGGAATCGCTATTGGTTGGTCAATGACATCTATACTTCGTCTGTTTTTGCTCCAATAAGGGAGGCCGTATATCTATACCACAGAAAAGGCTTGGACTTATTGACCACTGATCCAGATGAAGCCTACAAAAACATTACGGAGGCCATCAAATTGGTTTCAGAAGTCAATACACTTCAACCCAATGGGATATTCACTATTGCTTTTATTGATGCCAAAGGAGATGAAATCAGTAAAATCCTAAAGAGGGCACCTATGGAAGTCAGGACTGAGGCGGTGGGATATTTGATGAAAATTGACCCTAACAACGCCAGAAGGTACAACGATATCCTGAAAGGTTGATGAGTTTTTATTAGATTTGCCTACAGTTAATTTTTAAGATCGCGGATGCTTCAATCACTCAGTATTTCCAATTATGCATTGATAGAGGAACTGGAAATGTCCCCCAGTCCATCTTTGAGTATGATTACCGGGGAAACCGGCGCCGGTAAATCCATCATGCTTGGGGCTGTTGGTCTACTGTTAGGAAACAGAGCGGATACAAAAGCACTCTCCGACCCGGAAAAAAAATGCGTGGTTGAGGGATATTTTGCCATTGGAAATTATGGTTTAGAGGAATTTTTCCAACAAGAGGACTTGGATTTTGAGGCAGAGTGCATCATCAGAAGGGAAATCAGTCCCTCCGGAAAATCCCGTGCCTTCATCAATGATACGCCGGTAAGGCTTGAAACCCTCAAGGAATTGGGCAAGTATCTTATGGACGTTCATTCGCAACATGATACCCTCATGTTGGCAGACGGGTTATATCAGTTAGGTTTGATTGATGCTTTTTGCCACTCCAAATTGGAAAAGGAAGGCTATCAAAATGCATATAGAAAATTCAATGCTGCAAAGAAAAACTTAGAAAAGGCCCTACAAGAAGCTCAGGAACTTAAAAAAGAGGCTGATTTCAATAAATTCCAACTGGAAGAATTATCCTTGTTGCAGTTACAAGGAGGTGAACAGCAAGAACTCGAGAATGAGCAGGAAATTCTGGAAAATGCCGAAGAGATCAAAACGAAGATACAGGAAGTTTTGAGCCAACTTGAAGACGAGCAGTTTGGTGCCTTAAGGATATTATCCCTTGCCAGTCAGGGCATTCAACAATTAGGCAGATTGGCGCATAAATTTACATCCTATAGCGAACGCTTTCAGAGTGTTTTGATTGAGTTGAAAGATATTGCCAATAGCTTGGCAGATGAAGATGGCAGTATAGAAGTAGATTTCGAAAAACTGGAAAATGTCCGAGAGCGACTTAGCAAAATCTATCATCTTCAACAAAAGCATGGAAAGGATTCTGTAGAGGAATTGATGCAATTGGAACAGGAATTGGCTAGCAAGGTATTTCAGGTTGAAAACCTGGATGAAGCAATAGAAAAGCTTCAAAATACTAAAATGGAAGCCGAGAAAGAAATGCTTTCCAAAGGCAAAGCACTGAGTGAAAAACGAAAGTCTACTTTTACCGCTTTCAGTAAGGAATTGCAATCCTTACTCCAGCAATTGGGGATGGAAAATGCAAAAATTGAAATGTCTCACCAATCCATTCCTCCCTCCCTTCATGGATTGGATCAAGTGGACATACTTTTTTCTGCCAATAAAGGTGTAAACCCCCAAGCCTTAAGGCAAGTAGCCTCAGGAGGAGAGTTTTCAAGACTGATTTTTGCCATAAAATTCATTATGGCGGATAAAATGGCCCTTCCGACCTTAATTTTTGATGAGATTGACACTGGTGTCTCAGGAGAAATTGCCCTACAAATGGTAAGGATGATGCAAGAAATTGCTAAAAAGCACCAAGTCATTTGTATATCACATTTGGCACAGGTAGCGGCCAAGGGTGACCAGCATTACTTCGTATTCAAGGACAACAGTAGGGACAAAACCATCAGTAAAATTAAGTTGCTAAGCACGGAGGAAAGAATAACAGAAATCGCAAAAATGATCGCTGGGGCCAATCCATCTGCTTCTGCCTTTGAAAGTGCCAAAGAGCTACTTAAACACTAATATTATCAAGAAAACCACCCTTCTTTTCGAAAGCAATTTCAAAACTGGGTACTTTTGATGCCCAAACAGAAAAAGGAGATTTTGCTAAATCGGAATACTGATTCTTGAAATCCAGCTATTAAAATCCCATATCCTAATTTTTTCCTTATTTTTACCGCTTCAAAACAGAACCAATCAAACTATAGATACTATGGCAGAGCATTTACTGAAAGGAAAATTAGGCATCATTACCGGAGCTTTGGATGAAAATTCCATCGCTTGGAAAACAGCAATCAAAGCCCATGAGCAAGGAGCAAGGTTTGTATTGACCAATGCCCCTATTGCTATGAGAATGGGAGCTATCAAAGAATTGGCAGAAGCATGCAAAACAATTGTAATACCTGCTGATGCCACTTCCTTGGAAGATATTGAAAAGCTTTATGCAGAAGCCAAGGAGTATCTTGGTGGAAATTTTGACTTTTTGCTACACTCCATAGGAATGTCTCCAAATATTAGAAAAGGAAGATCTTATGGTGAGCTCAATTATGACTGGGTAAATAAATCCTATGATGTTTCTGCCATTTCTTTTCACAAAATGATGCATGTGGCAGAGAAAATGGACATAATGAATGAATGGGGATCCATCATGGGACTGTCTTATATTGCCGCTCAGCGCGTCTATCCTTTCTATACCGATATGGCTGATGCAAAAGCCTTATTAGAGAGCATCGCCAGAGGATATGGCTATCGATTTGGAAAATCCAAGAAGGTCCGTGTTAACACCATTTCACAATCTCCGACTAAGACAACAGCAGGAACCGGTATTGGCGGTTTTGACGCTTTCTTCAACTTCGCCGACAAAATGTCCCCACTTGGAAATGCCCCTGCCGAAGCCTGTGCAGATTATATCATCACCATGTTTTCCGATCTGACCCGATACGTGACCATGCAGAATCTGTTCCATGATGGAGGGTATTCTACGACTGGTATTTCAGAAGAATTAATGGAACAATTCAAAGACCTATAATTAATTAAGGTCATTTCAATCAATTTGAAAACTTAAAATTTACCCGATAATGAAAAATTACCTTTTCATCTTTTTCTTGAGTGCTTTTCTATTTGGCTGCGGAACGGAACCAAAAGAGACTTCAGAAGCAACCGAAGAAATGAGTAATCTTGAAAAAGAGCATATTTTGGAAAAAGTGGCCTATGCAGACAGTGTAAATGCGGGTCTTATTGAGGACACCTTTAAAGGAAGTGCAAGAAGGGAAGCAAAAGCCAGTATGGCTGGCACCGACATTGTGATAAATTACGGATCTCCAGGTGTAAGAGGCAGGGTTATTTGGAACGGCTTGGTTTCTTACGACCAAGTTTGGGTCAGTGGTTCCCACTGGGCTACCGCGATTAGTTTCTCAGATAATGTATTAATCAACGGTGTAGAGGTTCCTGCTGGCATGTATGGATTTTTCACTATTCCAGGAAGGGAAGAATGGACTTTGATTTTAAATAAAGTCTACGACATGCACCTTGCGGATGAGTATGATGAATCAGAAGATGTAGTCAGGGTAACTGTCATCCCTGAAATCCTCGAAGAGCCTGTGCAGAGATTGACCTATGAAATCTTGATGGCCTCAGAAAATTCAGTTGATATCACTATGGCTTGGGATCAGATAAAAGTCCGATTCCCCGTTGAAATCAAATAAAAAAGAGGGCTTAAAACCCTCTTTTTTATTGATCAGGTGAATTAATCAGATATGGTGTTTTCCCATCGGTAATGATGATTTTTGTATTAGGGGAATTGGCCAGTTCTTTGAAAGCCTCTATGCTCCTCAGCTCAATAATTTCCCGGACAAGCCCCTCTGCCAGGATGATTTGAGCAGCCCTTGTTCCCTCTGCTTCGATCCTTCTCCTTTCAGCTTCCTTTCTTTCCCTTTCCAGGATGTATTCCATTTGCTGGGCCTCCTGTTCTGCTTTAAGCTTTCGTTCGATGGCACGGCTCAATTCCTCCGGAAGGCGTATACTTTTCATCAAGACCCTTTCGATGATAAAGCCCCTATCCCTTAAAGATTCATGCATTCGGTCTTGAATTTGAGTTTCTATTTCTGACCTCATGCCGGAATGCATATCCTTGGCCATGTATTGGGCAGTCACATCGGCAGCGGCAGACCGGAATACATTCAATATCAATACCCTTTCATAATTCACTCCCACATCTTCCAAAATAAACGGCACCTTATTTTTTTCAATACTGTACAAAATAGAAATCTCCGAATCGATGGTCAATCCTTCCTTACTGGGAAGGTTGAGTTTAACCTCTTGGTTAACCGTCCGAATGGGAACTTTGATTACTCTGGTAGTAAATGGATTGAATCCAACCAAACCAGCTTCTGAAACATCAGGTGCAAGTTTTCCAAATTTACTTTTCACCCCCACTTCTCCCTGCCTAATCACGGCACATGAAGCACTTACAAATAAAATCAACAAGAAAACAAATATATTTTTCATAACAATTCAAATAGTTTAACTGGATATACGGTCATATAAGTATTTTGATTTATTAAATTTTGATTTTTATATTAATTTGGAATTTTATTTTACATAATGTAACCAATCACAATAATGGTCGTTTGAGGCAGTAAATTGAGTTTTTGGAGAGTTTGGGCTATATGCCTATTTTTGAGATGTAAATCATACAGCTCTCCAGTGAAAAAAATCGCCATACTAGCCTCAGGCAGCGGCAGCAATGCCGAGGAAATCATGAAGTATTTTCAGAATTCACAAAAAGGAAATATCGTATTGATCGGGTCAAACAAAAAAGAGGCTTTTGTTTTGGAGAGAGCCAAAAAATTTGATGTACCTACTTTCACTTTCGACAAATCCCAATTAGAAGAAGGCCAGGTAACCAAAAAACTCAAAGAGGCCGAAGTGGACTTTGTAGTTTTGGCTGGTTTTTTATTAAAAATTCCCGACAACCTCTTGCAGGCCTATCCAAACCATATTGTTAACATCCATCCCGCACTCTTACCAAATTATGGCGGAAAGGGAATGTATGGGATAAAAGTCCATCAAGCTGTTAAAGATGCAGGTGATAAAGAAACCGGAATCACCATTCATCTGGTAAATGAAAACTATGATGAAGGGAAAATCATCTTTCAGGCAGCTGTACCGGTAAATTTGGAGGATAGTCCGGAAGACATCGCCAAAAAAGTACATCAATTGGAATACAAATACTTCCCAAATGTGATAGAAAGTCTGCTTTAATGCATTGATTTTCCTACCTTTGCAACTTGAAAATTTATTCACCAAAATATAGCCACAAAGTATCGCCAATAGCCTTTGTGTCTTAGCGTCTACTTTGTGGTCTTAAAAAAATATGGCCAGCAAAAAAATTCAATCTGCCCTCATTTCTGTCTATTACAAAGACAATTTAGAGCCAATCATTGCCCTTTTGAAACAACATGGTGTAACCATTTATTCTACAGGGGGTACACAAAAATTCATTGAAGAGCAAGGGGCGTCTGTGGTTCCTGTCGAAGAATTAACAGGTTATCCTTCTATTTTCGGAGGAAGGGTCAAAACCCTACATCCTAAAATATTTGGAGGCATTCTCCACAGGAGAGATTTGGATGCAGATGTTTCCCAAGCTTCTGAATATGGCATACCTGCCATTGATTTGGTCATTGTAGATCTTTATCCATTCGAGGAAACAGTAGCTTCTGGAGCCTCAGAAGCAGAGATCATAGAAAAAATTGATATAGGAGGCATCTCTTTGATCAGGGCTGCTGCCAAAAATTTCAAAGATGTAACCATCATCGCTTCAAAAGCACAGTATGGGGAGTTAGAGGAAAGATTGAAAGCTCAGGATGGAGCTACTACCTTGGAAGACAGAAGGTATTTTGCAGCGCAGGCCTTTCAGGTATCTTCAAATTATGACACCCATATTTTCAATTATTTCAACCAATCAGAGGAAATACCTGCCCTTAAAATCTCAGAAAACAGGGCCAAATCCTTACGCTATGGGGAAAACCCACATCAAGCCGCTCATTTCTTTGGCGACTTGAGTGAAATGTTTGATCAGCTTAACGGAAAAGAACTCTCCTACAATAACTTGGTTGATATTGACGCCGCTGTAGCTTTGATTGAGGAGTTCCATGGCGAAACAGCCTTTGCCATCCTCAAGCACACCAATGCTTGTGGTGTAGCCCTAGCGCCTACAGTGAAAGAAGCTTATCAAAAGGCTTTTGAAGCTGACACTACTTCTGCCTTCGGAGGGGTACTGGTGACCAATCAAAATGTGGATTTGGCAGCAGCCGAAGAAATGAACAGTTTGTTTTTTGAAGTACTTATTGCCCCTTCTTTTGATGCTGATGCATTGGAGTTGTTAAAAGGAAAGAAAAACAGAATCCTTTTGCTTCAAAAAATTGCTGTACCTGGCAAAAAACAGATCAAAACCTTGTTGAATGGCATCATTGAGCAGGACAAAGACCTTCAAACAGAAGGCAAAAATGACTTCAAGGTGGTGACTAAAATTGCACCAAGTGAAGAAGAACAAGATGCTTTGGTTTTTGCTGCAAAAGTGTGTAAACATACCAAGTCCAACACCATAGTATTGAGCAATAGCAAGCAGCTTTTTGCTTCAGGTGTAGGCCAAACTTCCCGTGTAGATGCCCTAAGGCAAGCGATAGAGAAAGCCAGATCCTTTGGATTCAATCTCAAAGGTGCAGTAATGGCCTCAGATGCGTTCTTCCCTTTCCCTGATTGTGTAGAAATTGCCCATGAAGCCGGTATTACCGCCGTGGTACAGCCAGGAGGTTCCATCAAAGATAAAGACTCCATAGATTTCTGTGATGTCCATGGCATGAGCATGGTGATGACAGGAGTGCGTCATTTCAAGCATTAAGATAAATTCGGGTCTGTTGATCTACCTATAATTTGTTTTAAGCCATCAAGGGAATCCACAGGAAAACCTTGGTGGTTTTTTTATTTACCGGATTCTATCTGCTATTTTGCAAATTGGTTTTATATACCCCTGAAAAGTATTCCAATTCAGCTTTAGGATGATTTGACTGTCACTTTTCTAACCCTTACTTCGTACTAATCTACAATGAGACAACACCAACTCAAGATCTATAATACCCTTTCAAGAAAGAAAGAAGACTTTGAACCAATTAAAGCTCCTTTTGTGGGCATGTATGTGTGTGGACCTACAGTATATGGGGATGCACACTTGGGACATGCCAGGCCTGCTGTAACATTCGATACAGTCTATAGATATTTAAACCATTTAGGTTTGAAAGTGAGATATGTCCGTAACATTACTGATGTGGGGCATTTGACAGGAGATGCGGATGAGGGCGAGGATAAGATTGCAAAAAAGGCCAAATTGGAACAGTTGGAACCTATGGAAGTGGCCCAGCAGTACACAGACACTTACCATAGGGACATGGAATTGCTCAATACAATCAAACCCAGCATTGAACCAAGGGCTACGGGACATATCCCAGAACAAATCGCACTGGTACAGGCAATTTTAGAGGAGGGTTTGGCCTATGAAGTGAATGGCTCAGTTTATTTTGATGTATTAAAATACAACGAAAGAGAGCGATATGGAAAACTCTCAGGGAGGGTATTAGAGGAATTGATGGCTGGAACACGTGACCTAGATGGTCAAGGAGAAAAAAGAAACCCCGTTGACTTCGCCTTATGGAAAAAAGCTGCCCCTGAACACCTAATGAAGTGGGATTCCCCTTGGGGAATGGGTTTTCCGGGCTGGCATTTAGAGTGTACGGCCATGTCCTCCAAATATTTGGGCAAGCAATTTGATATACATGGAGGAGGTATGGATCTTATGTTTCCCCACCATGAATGTGAAATTGCCCAAGGTAATGCCTGCCATCATCAGGATCCTGCCAAGTACTGGATGCACAACAATATGATTACTATTAATGGGCAAAAAATGGGCAAGTCGCTGGGTAATTTCATCACCTTGCAGGAGCTATTCACTGGAAACCATCAGCTTCTTGAACAAGCCTACAGCCCGATGACCATAAGGTATTTCATGTTGACGGCACATTACCGGTCTACTTTGGACTTCTCCAATGAAGCATTGAAAGCGGCCCAAAAAGGCTACAAAAAAATCATTAATGGCTTGAGAATTGCGAAAAAGCTGGAATACACTTCAGATGAAGCTACAGCATTGGATGAAGATCAGATCAAGCAAGTAGAGTCCAGCATCCAACAGGCTTATCGGGCGATGGATGACGACTTCAACACAGCGCAAGCTATAGGTCATCTTTTCAACATCCTAAAGAAAATAAATTCCCTTTATACCGGACAATTGAAAGGAAGTCAGTTTGGAGAGGAAGTATTTAAAAAAATGATCGGTACATTCGTTGTCTTTTTAGAAAAAATACTCGGGTTGAAAGATGAAAAACCTGAATCCCAAGAAGGACTTATTGAAGTACTGCTCCAACTTTACGGAGAAGCCAAAACTGCCCGGAATTACGATAAAGTAGATGAAATCAGGACAGCATTAAAAGGTATGGGATACGTGGTCAAAGACATGAAAGACAAAATTGATTGGGCATATGAAGAATAGATTTTTAATAGTTGTCATTCTACTGGCAGTAATTTGGTCCTGTAGTGGAGACAAAGTAAATGATCGTATTCAAGAACCTATTGTTTACAGAACTGCCCCGGAATTCAATCCCGATTCAGCTTATGCATTTATCCAACAACAAGTTGATTTTGGTCCTAGGGTACCGAATACGGAAGGACACAGAAAAACCAGAGAATGGTTGATTGAAAAACTCAAGAGTTATGGCTTAGAAGTAAAAACCCAGGACTTCCAAGCAAGAACCTACGATAATTTAAACTGGAACCTGACCAATATTATCGCTTCCTATAATCCTTCTGCAAAAAAAAGAATTTTACTGGGCGCGCATTGGGATACAAGAAGGATAGCCGATAAGGATACAGAGCGGATCGATGAGCCCATTGATGGGGCCAATGATGGCGGATCCGGAGTAGGGGTTTTGTTGGAAATTGCCAGGTTAATCACCTCTTCTGAAGAAACCTTGGACATAGGTGTTGACTTTATCCTTTTCGACGGAGAGGATGATGGAGAGCCTGAATACAGTAATGTAAGAAACAACAATCAGATTTGGTGGTGTTTGGGATCACAACATTGGTCTAAAAATCCTCACCAACCTGGATATACTGCCTATTATGGCATTTTAGTTGATTTGGTAGGAGCCAAAGGGGCCAGATTTTATAGGGAAGGCTATTCCATGCGTTATGCAAAAAACATTGTAAATAAAGTGTGGAATTTTGCCTCAGAATTAGGATATTCAGACTTCTTTATTGCAAGAGATGCTCCTGAAATCATTGATGATCATGTCTTTGTAAATAGAGACGCAAAAATCCCTATGATAAATATTGTTGAATTTTCTCCTGATTATGGGTTTGGCCATTATCACCATACCCATGCAGACAATATGGACATCATTGACAGAAGAACTTTGAAAGCAGTAGGGCAAACAGTTTTGTTTACCCTATATCAGGAATAAAGTATTCCAAAACCACTCACTACCATGAAAAAAGGCCATCAGGTTACCATGAAAGAAATCGCCAAAAAACTTGGCGTTTCCGTTTCTACCGTTTCAAGGGCTTTGAAAGACTCCCCAGAACTACATCCTGAGACCAAAAAGCGGATTGTAGAGATGGCCAAAAGTATGAATTATCAATACAACTTATTGGCCCAAAGTCTCAGAATCAGTAAAAGTAAAGTTTTGGGAGTGATCGTACCTGAGCTAACCTCCCATTTTTTCTCCAGTAACATCAGTGGCATACAGGATACCGCCTACAAAAGAGGTTACAATATCATGATCTGTCAGTCCAATGAGTCCTTTGAGCAGGAGAAAGCAAACGTCAGGACATTAGTTTCCTCACAGGTGGATGGTTTATTGATCTCTCTGAGCAGGGAAACAAAAAATTATGAGCATCTCATGGAATTGTACAATCGGGAAATTCCATTTATCATGTTTGATAGGGTTACAGAAGAAATCCCTGTATCTAAAGTAACCGTAGACGATGCCCATGGTGCTTATTTGGCAGTGAAACACCTTTTGGAACAGGGCTGTAAAAAAGTCGCTTATTTTTCAGGTCCTGAAGATTTGTATATCAGCAAAAAGAGAAAAGAAGGATACCTGAAAGCCTTATCAGAATTTGGCATTCCGGAAAGTGAAAGTAAAGTCTACATGACAGACCTTACTACAGAAAAAAACCAAGAGGTAACTTTGGCCATGCTGTCCAGTGAAGATAGACCAGATGGAATTTTTGCCATGATTGATCCTTTGGCCATCGACATCATGATGGTACTAAAGGAAAATGGAGTTAAAATACCTGAAGAAATAGCGCTTGCGGGATTCACAAATAATCCAACCTCGGCAGTCATAGAACCTTCATTGACAACTGTCTCTCAACCAGGTTACGAGATGGGCCAAATTGCGGCCAACCATTTACTTGACCAATTGGACGATTTGGTGCCTGATGAGCCGCAATCCTTTGTGCTTCTTACCACACTTGTCCCTAGAAACTCCTCCAAAAAGAACCCTAAAGCCTGAATAAGGCCAATATAAAGCATCATATGAACCCCAAATTAGAATCCCAACCTTTTGGAATTACCGCAAAAGGTGATGAAATCACATTATTTTCATTGTCTATTGAAAATAAGATTAAGGTATCTGTAATGAACTATGGGGCCACTTGGACCCATTTGTTACTTCCAGACCGGAATGGAAAAATGGAAGATACCGTACTCGGCTTTGATGACCTGGAAGGTTACTTGCAGAAAGATTACCAGGACAATTACTGTTATATAGGTTCAACCGTAGGAAGAGTTGCAGGTAGGTTAAGCGGAAATCAATTTACTATTGATGATAAGACTTATCACTTACCACCAAACCAAGCGGAAACCCATTTGCATGGGGGCATAGAGGGCTGGGATAAAAAAATTTGGGAAGCCGCTCCTTTTGAAACCGACAATTCTGTTGGCATTACCTTTTATTACAAAAGTCTAGATGGAGAGGAAAATTATCCTGGAACAGTAGAAATTTGGGTGACTTATACTTTAGATATTACCGGAAAACTGGAAATCAGCTACCGGGCTATTACAGATAAAAAAACGATTATCAATCCCACCAATCACACCTATTTCAATCTATCAGGAGATAGCCGTCAGTCTATAGAAGACCATGAATTTTTTGTTGACACAGACCACTATTTACCCATCAATGAGAATAGCCTGCCCACTGGAGAATTGGCCCATGTTGCAGGAACTCCTTTTGATTTTAGAACGCCCAAACCCATTTCCGAACAAATAAATAAAAAAGATGAACAGCTCAAATTAGCAGGTGGTATTGACCATTGTTTTGCTTTGAAGGAATCGGAAATCTGTGCTACGCTTTATCATACCGGAACTGGAAGAAAACTTACCTTAAGCACTACTTCCCCAGGACTACAAGTGTATACCAGCAATTACCTCAATAAATCCTTTATTGGAAAAAGTGGGGTGAGATACGATAAAAGAGCTGCCATTTGTTTAGAAACCCAACATTACCCTGATGCTGCAAACCAGCCTAAATTTTCTTCCACTTTATTACTGCCTGGTGAGGTGTTTAAATCAAGGACCGTTTTTGCATTTTCAGTACAAAAATGAAAACCCAAATCATCGAAAAATTCATAGAAGTATTTCAGCAAGAGCCCCACTCAGTATACTTCTCGCCCGGGAGAATCAATCTGATCGGTGAACATACAGATTACAATGAAGGCTTTGTCATGCCTGGCGCCATCAATTTAGGGATATATGTGGCTATTGCGGCCAATGGTCTGCCTTTTAGTAGAATTTATTCCATAGATTTCGATGAGGAGTTCTCCATCAGCCTGAATTCATTGGCACCCAAAAAAGGCCATTGGGCTACCTATATTATGGGAGTTGTCTCCCAACTGCAGCAGGCAGGCTATCCTGTAAAAGGTTTTGATATGGTATTTGGAGGAGATTTGCCGGTGGGTGCAGGTTTATCCTCTTCTGCAGCCATAGAATGCGCGGTTGGTTTTAGCATATCCTCCTTATTCGGATTTAATATACCCAAACATTCGCTTATCCATTATGCCCAAAAAGCTGAACATTTATTTGCGGGGGTACAGTGTGGCATCATGGATCAATTTACATCAGTTATGGGTAAGAAAGACCATGTGATCAAATTGGACTGTAGAGATTTATCATTCGACTATTTCCCTCTTGATTTGGGTGTCTTCCAGCTATTATTAGTGGATACCCAAGTACAACATTCTTTGGCTGACTCTGCATACAATCGCAGGAGAAATGAATGTGCAGAAGTGGTGCTGATGGCACAGCAAAACCAAGTTGGCGTAACATCTCTTCGGGACCTGAAATTGAAGCATTTAGATGAGATCAAACCCTTTATAGACCGTGCGGTTTTGGACAGGGGGACCTATGTCATTGAAGAGAATGAGCGTGTGATAAAGGCCTCTGAGGCATTGAAAGAGGGAGAGATTTTTAAAGTAGGAGAATTGATGTATGCTACTCATGAAGGATTGAGCAGAAAATACGATGTAAGTTGTCAGGAGCTGGATTTTCTTGTAGACCAAACAAAATCATTGGACTATGTCATTGGAAGCAGGATGATGGGGGGTGGCTTTGGAGGTTGTACCATCAATATTATACAAAAAGAAAAGGCCGGTCATTTTAAGGAAATCATCGCCTCCGCTTATTTGGACAAATTCGGAAAATCCCCAAAATTCTATACTATCAGCCTTGGTGATGGTACAAGGGAAATTTGAAAAGAAATTATTTTAAGGATTTTTTACTACCAAAACCCAATCATTACCTTTTCCTCTAGAAGGTGGCTCAATGAGGGAAATTTCATTGCTGATAGGGGCGCCGGTGTAATCGAAAGACACACCCGTTCTTGGATCAAACCATTTGGCCGAAAGTGTCCCTGAAAAGGAAGAAAAATCTATGGAAACAGCTTTTCCAGTTGGAAAATAAAGCATCATATAGGTCCAATCCTGATCTCTAGTGGCAATAACAAAATGCTCATCATCTTCCTGCTCATCCATCACCAAATTAAAATCAGGGATTCTTAACAAATAAGGCATAGAAAGCATTAAGTTTTTCAAATGCTTCACTTGATTGGCCATTGGTAAGTCTAAGGAGATGTGCCAAGGTTTTAACGGTCCATTAATAGGCGATCTGTCCAAGGTATACATTTGCCACACCGCATGACAACCATAAGTCTGGCCTGCAGCTCCAGCAAATACATTCCAGTACATGATTCTTCTGATGTCATCGGGATTACTGTAACCTAGCTCTTTGGCATTAAAGCAGTTGGGGTGTTCTTCATAAAGTGGCTCTCCATCCAAAGTAGGCTTCACAGGTTTCAAATCATAATCATGTGTGATCATCCTATAGGTCGCTTGGTTAGGGCAATGCCCTGTTTGGTGCATGTTGAAATCCAACCAATTTTCTGAATGAAACCAAGTAGAGGAACCGGCAGGTGTGTTTGGTTGGGGATGAAAAGTTATTAAAATAGGATTGTCATTTTTCTGTTCCTCCAGTATTCCTTCAGCCATTCTATTCCATATATGCGCATCTTTGGTACCTTCCCTGGGATTTCTATCTCCTCCCAATACCCAAATCAGGTTTTTTCTGTCAGCATATCTTTTCCCAATCCATTTCCCAAATTCATAGGCAGTATTTTCATTGAAAATTTCCGGTCCCACACCCCATGAATTTTTGTACAATTTATCCCCCCAAGTAGGTAATAAGGCAATGTGAATGCCATTCTCCTTTGCAAGGTCAACAATATCATCTACGTATTCCCAATAGCTTTCATTCATTAGAAAAGGCTCCAATGACAAGAATGGCTTATTTCCATAACTATTGGGTGTATTCAACCCGTCCAATTCTGCCAAAGCCACTGCCTGTACAACATTGAAACCTTGATTAGCCCTGGTTTCAAGGTAATATTTTGCTTCTTCCTTGGTGGTTCTATGGAAAAGTTCCCATGCTGTATCTGCTAACCAAAAGAATGGAGTTCCATCAGCCTGAATCAAGAACCTTTTATTCTCAGATACTTTGATTGGTCCATTAATTTCACCGGCCAAATGACCATATGAAAGAAAAAACAGAATTAGCAAGATAATTTTCATGAGTAGAACAAGAAAAAAGGCAACCAAATGGCTGCCTTTTGAGTTTTTAATGAGCTGTGGGCACTGCTTTTGTTGATTTAGTGTTTTTTTGCCAGAAGAAAAATATGGTAAATAAAACAATCAGTATAATCGGAAATAGCATCATCTTCTCTAATGTATCTTGGCCTGTCGCCAATTCCAAAGCTTCTCCTTGAAGTCCAGCTGCAATGTTAGCTTCTCTTGCATTGTCTATCCACCTTCCTGTGATAGGATTGAAGATGGAATTGGCAAACATCCCCACCCCACCAATTACAGACATTCCTATAGCCCCACTTAAAGGTACCCGTTGGGCAGTAGCACCAATCATGACAGGCCAGAAATAACAAATCCCAATTCCAAATATAAAGGCCGCCAAATAGGAAATCGGTCCTGTCACTATACTGAACATATAAATACCAATGGTGGCAAGAATAGCTCCAAAAAGTAAAACCCCAGTCTGACCTAATTTAGCAACCACAGGACCGGCAAAGTACCTACCCAAGGCCATTACGCCAAATGTCAAAGCCATAATCAACATTGGATTTGCTCCACTGCTTCCTAAGATAAATTCAACCCACTGATTTGGGCCAAATTCCGAAATAGCTGTGAGCGACATACAAACGAATAAAAATATAAATACCGGGCTTAACATAGCTTTGAAGTTATTCTTTAGGGAACTAACACCCTCAATTGTAGGCTTGGGAAAAGTTTTTCCAAAAAACAATACTGCATATATTACTGTAGGTATCATCAAGATCCACATTTGAGTCTGCCAACTGGCCATGAATCCTCCAGCACTAGTCATAAAATTTGAAATCAAGGCCCCAAGCAAAATCCCTCCCGGGAACCACATGTGGAACCTGTTGAGCATTTTATTCATTTTGTCTCCTGAATACATATCAGCAATCATCGGATTACAAGCTGCCTCTGTACAACCATTTCCAAATCCAATAAATAGTGTGGAAATCAAAAGAGTGGCATAACCTCCTGCATATATAGTAAGAAGTATACCTAAAGTATGGGCTACAAATGCCACACGCATTATATTAGCGGGGCCAAAGGAGTGATAAACCAACCCTCCAAGTATCATGGATATGGGAAATCCCAAAAACCACATGGAGTTGATAAATCCTAGTTGTTCTGCTGACAATCCAAATTCCTGACCAAGCTGGGGCAAAATCCCGGCTCTTATAGCAAAAGTGAAAGCAGTGGTAATGAGTGCAAAGCAACTTCCGTTAAATAACGCACTCTTATTGATGTTTTCGTTCATTGTAGTTGGGTTTAAAAGGTTTAAATTGACTTATTAATAGGATGATTTTTTAAATTATTCGGAAAATATAAAAAAATTACTGCAATCACATTTTCCCATCCATAAAAAATTTATCAATTCCTTTTAAACAAATTCAATAAATTACAAAAAGAACATAAAGTTATCCGTTTCAAAACTTGGTTTTTTAAACCCATGAAACCATCACTTAATTCAGTTTTCTTTATTTCATCACTCTTTATCAATCAACTATAAAAATTGTATCGGTAATGCTTTCATACGCATCATTGTTTCTATTCTTATATTGTATTTTTAGAACATAAATTCCGGTTGGAAGCTTCTCTCCTTCAAAAGTACCATTCCACGGACAAGATGCTTTTTTGTCAAATATGTCGGCATCACTACAATGAAAGAGCAATTGACCCCACTTGTTATAAATCCAAACTTTTAAATCGTCTACCAGGAAATTAGAATATATTTTAAAGTCTTTTTGGGGATTAGAAGGCTGAACTGCATTTGGGTAAACTACCTGAAACTTACAATTCTCAACGACTGTAAAATTCTCAGAGAACTGACATCCATCTAAATTGGTGACCCTAAGCATATAATTTCCCGATTCGACAGGCGTGAATACTCGATCTGTAAAGACTAATTCCCCATTTAAAAACCATTCATACAACTCGAAAAGTCCGGGATCAATCGATTCAATGGCCTCAAAAAATGGACATATGATGTAACTTTCTTCAAGAATTGGCCTTATTTCATCTAAACTCCTCAATACTAAAATTTGATCTTCAGCGATTACACAACCAATCCTATTAAGTGCTTGAACAGTATAAAGTCCTTCTATATCCACAGCTACCGTAACTTCATTTTCAAACTGTGGTAACTCCGTGTTGGTGCCATTTTCATCATCAACAAACCATACTAATCTATCAATTGATCCTAAATCTGTCTCTACAGAAAGTAAAGTAAAACCTGGATCTTCACAAATGAATCCTCCAGATAATGATAGATCAACAGCTAATACGGGAAGTTCTACCTCAAAAAAGTAAAATGGGTCAGGGCAAGATAACGAACCTTGCGGTTTAACTTCAAGATAAAATCCTCCGGAAAAGGAAGGTTGAAAAAATTCACCCTCTTCTAAAAGGTTGAAGCCGCTGTCATACCAATAAATCTCAACTTCTGAGATGTCAGCATCAAATTCAGCTTGATAAATAATCAGGCCTTCACAATTTTCTTCGAACAAAACTGCGGAGAAATCTATTGGATCACTTACAGTAATATCTATCAAACGAACAACCCTACAAAGACCATCTTCTTCATTTGCTCCCCTACTTTCAAATCGAAATTCACCGGTTTTTGTAAAAGTAAATGGTTGCCCTGAAGAAATTTCAGTTTCTAAACCATCAGGGTCAGTAACTTTTATCAGTAAATCCAAAGTTGTCTCAGGAATAAAACTATAGTTTTCGCAAATGGTTAGCGCCTCTGGTAAATCAAAATTGGCTAAATTTTCGCTTTCTTCTACCAAGATTAATTCTCTTCCAATTTCACAGTCAAGCACATTAAACAGCACTACTTCGTAAGCACCTGGGTTTTCTACTATAATTTCGGTTAAACCTTCAAACGCTGAAATGGGCTGACCATCGTTGTCATCGTCATACAACAACCACTCGATTCTTTCTACTTCATCGAGATCTGCTTGAAGTGATATAATTGCTTCTCTTTCAAAAGGGCAAAATTGAGAAGCCGTCAACAGGACTTCCAATTCTAAAACAGGCCTTGAAACATCAAAAACTTTCCTTGGAATAGGACAAGCTTCACTGTTTATGGGTTGGACATCCAGTTTAAACTCCCCAAATGATGTAGGAAATAGAAAACGACCTGTACCAACAACTTGGTCATTTTCATTGAACCAACGAATACTCAATTGGCTGATATCCACATTTGGGTCAGTGAATTGAACCTCAAAAGTTTTATTTCCAAAACAGTCTTCATTCAACAATACCGGTTCATATTCCACAGGTTGGGTCACATTGACAAAAAAACTTCTTTGTCTTGGACAAAAACCAGTTTCTTCATCAATGATTGAACCAAGAATAGTATACTCTCCGGCCTGATCCAGGGTAAAGGACTCATTAAAATTTCTTTCTACAACCGTACCATCCGGGTAAGTCAATGAGTAGCGTAACGCTTGTTGACTTTGAGGCATGAATTCAAAGGATTGACAGATGTTTATAACACTTGGAATATTAAACTCAACTTGAGGTGTAGTAGGAATCCAAATCCTCTCTGGATGAGAGTACCTACAATTATCTTCATTTTCCAACTGAAAATAATAATTATTAGATGGTAGGTTAATTAATATTTCACTTTCATTAAAAACATTAAACAAACCTTCATCATTAGGCAGTTTTAGGCCTATCGAATTAAAAAATTCAAGGGTTCCTGTAAAAGGTTCTTCTAGAATAATGGTAATACTGCCATCTGTTCTGCCAATATCACTACAAGTTTCTCTTTGAACTTGGATATCTAAAACATTTAAGTCATGCGGTATCTCAGTAATTTCGATGTTAAATGGTACCCATGATTCGCAGATACCTTTTCTTAATCTTATAGTGTAAGTTCCTGATTCTAAATTATCAATGGATAATTCCTCTCCTTGATCAAAATCTCCATAATTCATAAACCAAACCCCTCCCTTGAACAGAACCAATTGGTCAATATCAGAAAGCGCCTGAATTTGTACCCTTCCATTATTAATTGTACAATTATCTGTTTCAAAAATATCAAGATCAATTTCAGCTAAAGGAAAAATCTCAAATGGAACAGTTTCTGACAACTTACAAAATCGATTGTCTGCATTATCTACTCTAAATATAATATCATACAACCCTTGCCCATCTAAATCTAAGGCATTAAATGTCAGCTGGTTTCCATTTCCTAAAACCTCTTCTAATCCATTGTCTAAATTCCGATAATACCATGTGCCATTAATATTACTCCCGGCACTTAAGGTAACTGGTGTCCAACGCAAGCAGGAAGTTGAAGATGAAATGGTCACATTATAATCGTGTGGTAACCTAACATTTGTTGCCACTGAAAAAGGACATATGATCTCTCCATCATCATTGAAAGTATAAAAATCTACCGTATAAACGCCAGGTTGGTTGACCGTTAAAGCATTACCAGAACCAACAACCTGTCCAGACGCATTTCTCCACTCTATGAAAAAATCATTAATATAAGGACTCGCCGGGTTGATTAGAGTCAAATCGGCTTCTCCTTCACATAGCAAATAGGAATTTTGAATTATTAGATCTACTCCCGGGTTAATGATTATTTCCTTAGAAGCTGAAAAAACAGGAGTGGTACCTCTTCTTATGTTCAACTCAACAGTATATGTTCCTACATTGGAAAATGTATGGCTAAAGGTTTGAAAAGCACCCTCCCTTTGGACAATCACAGTATTGTTTTCATCTATGATTCTCCACCTGAAAACATCGGTGGGCCTACCTCCTCCAAAAAAATCCCCAATTATACTACCGTAATAGAGACATAGCTCATCTGGCCCCTCCAACACAAACTCATCATTAAGTTCACGTGCTGAATTTTGGGATAAATCAAATTGATCAACAATAAAAAAATTTGTCGAAGTTGAAAAGACAGCCAGTATTACGAAGAATACCAATGTGAAATTTATGGAAAAATACTTTAACACTATACGGCCTATTTAATACGGTAAATGTAAAAAAATAATTATAAAAAAAATAGTCTGTTTAAAATAAAAAACATTTTTTGGTATTCAAAAATATTTTTTACTAATATGTAATTCTTGGGATTTATCTCACAAAAAGCAACTTACCATTTTCCAACTTTTCTTTGAACTCATACCCATCCTCATTAAAGACTTTCAAAGATTCAGGATCATTGATGCGATTTTTAATAATAAAATCCGTCATCATCCCCCTGGCCTGCTTAGCAAATAATCCGATAATTTGGTACTTCCCATTTCTATATTCTTTGAAAACGGGGGAAATCACTTCAGAATAAAGAACAGAAGTGTCAACCGCTTTAAAATATTCTTGGGAGGCCAAGTTAATAATTGGGCTTCCTTTAGCAACTTCATTGATGGCTTTGGCTATCCTTTGTCCCCAAAACTCATATAAATTTTTCCCCTTCTTGCTTTCCAATCTTATCCCCATTTCCAATCTATAGGGCTGGATCAAATCCATCGGCTTGAGCAAGCCATACAGCCCTGATAGAATGCGCAAGTGAGTCTGTGCAAATTCAAAATCTTCAGGTGAATAATTGTCAACATCTATTTTGGTATAAACATCACCCTTAAATGCTAAAAGCGCTTGCTTGGCATTTTCCGGACCAAAACTTTTCTTAAAATTCTTATACCGCTCCTCATTCAATTGGGCAAGCTTTTCACTCACTCCCATTAACCTCATAATATCATCGGTACTCTTTTGCTTCATGATGGCCACCAACTCCATAGTTTGGGAAACAAACGCTGGCTGTGTCTGTATGCTAACATCTGTTGAACTTAAATCAAGAGTTTTGGCTGGGGAAATTAAGGTAATCATATTTACTCTATTACTAAAATGGTACGCTTTAAGGTTTTACTTATATTTTGACTCGTACTTCCATATTTTACAATAACGGGATAAGTTCCAATTGGAACCGTTTTTCCATTGACAATTCCATCCCAAGCGCAAAGCGGCACTTCTCCTGTGACACCATTGCTTTCACAATAGAAAATCAATTCCCCCCATCTATTGTATATAAAGACTTCCAGTTCATCGATAAAGTCGTTGGTATAGATGACAAAATTTCTTTCAGGATCATTCGGAATTATGGCATTTGGGAAATTGATTTTCAATTCACAATCCTGTTCTACGACGAATCTTGCTCTAAATTCACACCCAAGGTCATCTGATACAAACAACTCATATTCCCCTGGAATTGTTGGACTAAATGTTGGAGTTGTAGCTAGTACTTCTCCATCTAAAATCCATTCATAATTATCATACTCTCCCGGATCGATTTCCACTACAATTCCCTCAGGCGCACATATGACATACAAATCTTCCAATTCAGGAGGACCTATTCTTGACTTAATAATTTGTATGTTGGCTGTTCCAATTTCGCAACCCTCGCTGTTTAGCAAGGCTACTTCGTACAGCCCCTCATTCAAAACAACTACTTGCTCAAAACCTAACCAATCCAATATTATCTCTCTTTCTCCATTAACAATTTGGAACCATTGGATAAGGGTTACGTCTGAAAGGTCGGCAATAATGGATATTACCGTAAATGGATCTTCCGCACAAAAGGGCAAAGCTTCTAACGCTACATCTATTTCCGGAATCACATCTTCCACCATAAAGTTAATTGAGTTGTTTTCACAAAGGACTCCTGTCCTCGGCTGTACTTCCAAAAAGTATTCTCCAGAAACTCTTGGGAAAAACAAGGGGTTTCGACTTACAACTTCACCATTGCTGTCCCGCCAGAATATAAATACTTGATTGGGGTCTTCATTAGGTCCCAATACCGCTTCATAGAATAGACCTAATTCACAATCTACACGGGGTCCAACCAAATTAAAAACAGGTGCTGTGGTCAAGATCACATTGATTTCCCGATCCCTGGCACATTTAATTCCGTCTGGATCTTCTCCAGTAAGGACATATATTCCTGCTTGCGTAAGGGTAAAGCTCCCCTCGGGTGTTGCTTGAATCTCATTCCCCTGTGCATCTCTGAGCGTGTAGATCAACTCATCTTCTGACTGTGGTGAAAACGTGAAACTTTCACAAGCTTCAACATTGCCCGGCGCTGAAAACTCCACAATTTCAACTTCCTCCACTTCTAACAAGTCTTCAAAGGGAACCGCACAGCCATCCACATCCTCCACAACAACTGCATATAACCCTGCAGGCACTGGGATAATTATTTCATCCCTATCTGTGAATGTATCAGAAAAAACAGCTCCGTCTCCTTGTCTTGTGATCTGATAAGCACCGCTTACCTGTCCCGAAACAAAGCGGATAACCAATTGCCCATCCAATACCCCTGTGGCATCACAAACTTCAGGGGAGACCTCCACTTCATAGCCTTCTATTCCCTGAGGTGGATTAAGATTCCTGATAGTGACAGATTGTGTGAATTGGCATCCAAACCCATTGATCATTTGTAAGGTGTATAGGCCCGGTTCTAGATCTGTAAAGGCAGGTAAAGTCTCTCCTGCAGCAATAGGTCCAAATGAAAGACCCAATTCCAGAACTTCCAAAGACTCAATATCTGATAAAGCTGTAATCTCAAAGCTGCCATCAGGAACTGCACAGTCCTCAGCATCAGAAAGAATTACCACATCTACAACAGGTAGCGGGAAAACAGTAAGTGGGGCAATTTTCTCCACAAAACATCCTTCCACCAAAGGGTCTTCAGCTAAAAATATAATCTCATACTCTCCTGGAGATGGCAGAGAAGCGGGAATCAATTCCAACTCAAAGAATTCCCCTAAAGGAGAACGCTCAGTTGAACCTGCAGGTCTGAAGAACCATTCTCCGGTAATGGGCGTGTTGGGTGCAAACACCACCACCGGTTCATCTAAACAAACCTCCTCTGCACTTTGTATAAGGTCAAAATCAAAAGCCGGGCCAACGAAGATGGATCTGCTAACAGGGCAGGCATCAAACTCTTCCGGCTCAACCCCATCAGGCACCCTAAAACTTACTGTAACAGTATAAACACTTTCTTCAAGTACTTCAATGGTGTTGCTGTTTTCATCCCCAATCAATTGCCCTGCTGCATTTCTCCACTCAAAATCATAAAGGCCTTCTGCTGGGTCATACCCATCGATGGCCGTCAATTGGACAGGAGAACCTACACATAGGGTGGCTTCTTCCGGCAAAGTAAGTTCAGGAGAAGCAATGACTTCCACTTCCATGCTTTCCCTGTAATATTCAGGATCTCCGCATCGGTCTACTCTCAAGGCGACTGTGTAAATACCAACCCTTGGGAAAAGGGGTTCTATTTCCTGAAAAGTCTCCCCAGGACCACCCTCTTCAAAAACAACTTCCCCATCTTCATGAGTTATGGTCCAAAAATAGCTGTCAATATCCGGTTCACCGCCTGCTTCAAATAGGCCTATTGTACCGTCCGGATCAAAACAAAGCCTTTCTATACCTGCTAAGGCTGGCTCTGGAATGCTGCTACCTGATTGTTGCACAAAAGCCGGTAACCCCAAATTCATGGAAGTGCCGGGAAGCAAAGAAACACCCTGTTCGTTATAAAAGCTATCCAAACAGTTAAATCCTGGAAGGATGGCCGTAATTTCACTTGCCCCAGGCCTTGCCACATAAATCTGACCATCAGGGCCAATTTGAATGGCTCCAAAAGGTCCGGCTGTACTCAGCACATTCCTGGAATCTATGATACAATTCTCTCTTTGGGACCTATTGCCCGCATTGGTAAAACAGTCAAAGCAGGAAAGATCTGAATCAATATCCTCTCCTTCAACAGCTGTTTCAGGTCTTTTGATAAGATACTCTTCAATTTTTCCAGGAGTGCCTATATAGGAAATAAATACCCTAGAACCATCGGGAGAGAATTCTAGGCCATACACCTCATCTGTATCACAACCTAATTCGATTAGTGCATATTCAGTCAATCTTCCTGTCCGCTGGTTGAAATCAAAAATTTCTAACCTGCTACAGTTTCCATCAGAAATGGTAACAGCCACCTGACTTCCATCAGGGCTAAACTTCATACTCCCTACCCCTGTGTTGAAGTTATGATTAGAACCTACTGAAGAGAAAACAGGAGACCCTATCCCGAATGGGCTTACGGGATAAGCTCGGAAGGTATTATTGCCCAATTCATGGAACAAGACCCAAGTGGTATCCCCTGAAGCTAATGCAGCTGTATGCTCTGTACTTGGGCTAAAAAGGAAATTATTTTTGGTTACTACGCTGCCTACACCTGTTGGATTATCTGTCTTGATATCAACCACAGAATAACTTACCCGGTTACTCCCATCTGCTGCCCTTTGAGTGGTGAATACATAAAAAATCGTTTGGTTTTGGGGCACTGGAACCGCTATAACCCCCTCTGAGGCCTGATTGCTCCCCCCAATATTATCCCCATTAGCCATGAGAGTACCATTTAAATCCCATACCGATTCTCCATCTGTAAAGAACAACACCTGACCAGTCTCATCTGAAATGGTAGTGGTACCAGCAGGGATATTTTGGTTATGTTGAACAGGCCGAGGCAAAGGTGCATTGGGATCATTGGGGTCAGGGTTAAAATCCAAACCTGCACCCTCTCCAAAATACCAAATATTATTACTTTGGTCAGGGAGATCCCAAATCCTTACACGGATTTCTGCATAAGCGTAAAATTCCGACCCTTGTTCACGCACCAAAACCCAATATAAACCAGGCCTATCTACACAATTATCCGTATCTCTAACCCAGCCTTCATCCCTGCGGTTAGACCAAAAATATTCATAGTTTCCACCCATACCTGGCCCTCCTACTCCAGGTCCTCCCCCTTGACCTTGTCCTTGCTGCACTTCCAGTAATGCCCCAATATCAACACAAGGCCCCTCACAAATAGTTGTATCCTGGGCGCTAAAATTAGCCTCTAAGTCATTTTCCGTAAGCTGTATGGTCTTGGGCACAGTAACCACATTACCGTCTGCAAAGGTAACTGTAAGCGTAACCTGAATGCTTTGATTCGCGGTAGCAGCTTCTGGAATCAACAAATGCTCCTGATTGAAGTCAATGTCTACCGGTTCGCCGTCCTCATCAGTCAAAGGTGGATTAAAGGTCCATTCAAAATTTACCGGGCGATAATTCTCCGGAGTAATCTGACTGGTCAGCTGCACTGGATTGTTACTACAAGGAAAGTCAGGTTCCCAATCAAAATCAACTGTAGGGTTTATGTCCTGGTTAGGGGCAAACTGTGGAAATACCCGTCCACAAAAATCCGTTCCATTAAATGGATCTTCTTCTATATCCAGCTCTTCAAGATCCTCTTCATCCGGGTTATTTACCCTCCCAATCAGCTGTGGGCCTCCTGGTGTCTCCTCATAGATATAATACAACCGGCCATCAGGGCCTACTTTAATATCAAAAATGGCTTCAATATCTCCTTCAAGTGGAATTACTTCGGGGTCACCATCGAGGTCATTGGCAGGGACCCTAAGTAGTTGATCTCCTCTGGAAAAATAAATAAAATCACCATCCGGAGAAAAGGCAGCTCCTTCTATGGCAGCATTCCCTCCTGAATTGGAAATAAAGGAAAGATTCCCAAAGCTGCCAGTAGAGGAATCAAAATCCAAAACGGCAATATCCTCTCCATCCCCTTCAGGAATAAGAATTAACCTTCCCGATTCATCAAAAATAATAGCTTTAGGGGTAAAAGGAAATCCAAGATTATCCGTAATCGTAAAATCTCCTTGGTTCGCTTCCACTCTTCTAGAAACCAATTCCCCTCCTTCAAAACTGATCAGATAGGAGGGGGATTGGGGTGTTTTTATTACTGAAATCGCGCCAGAAACATTATTTGACAAAGGTTGGTCAAACGCAATAACCTGACCTAATGGAGGCGCATTTCCTTGTGCCCCACCTGGGGAATTCATATCCACAACAGAATACAATAATTGCCCCCCTGAAGTAACATGAAAAATGTAGAATTGCCTTTCTCCTTCGGCTTCATAATTCAGGGTACCAATGGCTACCGTTTGTCGGACATCAATTTGGCCATTGATTCCATTAGGTGCTCCTTGAATAACTTGATCATCATAATTGTATACCAATACTCCATTGGTATAAAAAAGAATCTGTCCCGTAATAGGATCTATTGCGACAGCATTATTATCCACATTCCCATTATCATTCCCTATCAATATAGTACTAGGCAATGTTCGAATGACAGGGTCCTCGCCCCTTCCGAAAGACAAATAACTATTTTCTTGACCTGATCCACAGTAGCCAAATATCCATTGATTACTGTTAAACCCCTGTGAATGACCATTTTGCAGGCTGCCAAAAATCACTAAAAGGACAAGAACAGTAAAAATTGAATTAAAATTTGTAAATTTTATGTACCTTTTCATAATTTACATCCACATAACTAAAACAACATGGGTGTCCTGGCGTTTAGTTTTGTGTGTTAAGTTTAACAATAAACGAATAAAAACTTGCAAAGGTCTTTCCGATATTATCTTTTTTTATTTTTCGCTGGTATTTTTCTTTTTAACAAAAGTTATGCCCAAGATCCGCAATATAGTCAATATTACGCTGCGCCATTATATCTGAATCCAGCTTTTGCAGGCTCAGAAATGGTGCCAAGAATTGGTTTGAACTACAGAAATCAATGGCCAGGTCTAGAAGCGCAGTTTACCACCTTTTCAGCATACTTTGATACCTTCCTTGACGATTACAATAGTGGCGTTGGGCTACTCATCATGAGTGACACAGAGGGAGCTGCTCAGTTAAGGTCAACTACCATTGCCGGGTTTTACTCCTACGAATTGAGATTGGGCGAGCGGGCATATTTCCGACCTGGATTTAGGGCAAGCTACATCCGAAGAGATATTGGCTTTTTTGAGAATTTAATTTTTGCCAATCAGATCAACCCTGCCGATCCAGGTGGACCTTTGTTAGGTGTAGGAAATGACCTCCCTGGTTTCGGTGAGCCGGTTAATCTTTTGTCACTTTCGGCAGGTGGGCTGTTCTTTACTGATAAGTTCTGGTTTGGTGTATCGGCAGACCATTTGAACCAACCCAATCAATCATTTCTAGAAAATGGTATTAGCAATTTACCATACAAACTTTCCATTCATACCGGTTATCGGATTTCTTTGGGAACAGGGGGTTATAGAAGTGATTTCACCCACATGTACAAAGAAAGGTTTATCGTACCAACACTAAACTACAAAAGACAAGGTCCATTTGAACAACTTGATTTAGGTGCGTACCTTTATTTAGAACCTTTGATTTTAGGTTTATGGTACAGAGGACTACCCTATAGACCTATCGAAAACCAAAGCAATAGGGACGCTATTGTGTTGATGGCAGGTGTCAATTTAATTAGTGGTGTCAGTATTGGATACAGCTTTGATTATACCGTATCCCAACTGGGGATTCAATCTGGTGGAGCCCATGAAATCAGCATGTCCTTTTTATTAGCCGACAGAAACAAAACAAAAATAAGAGGTAGGGACACTATCCTTCCATGCCCTAAATTTTAATAGTTTTGTTTTATGGAGCCAACCCTTATTAAAATCCTTTTGTTAGGAATACTTACATTAAGTTTTTTCTCAGGAAAAATACTGAGTTACCTGAACATCAAGCGACCTGTACCGTCAGTCCCCTCTTCTTTATCAGAATATGTTGATCATGATAAATTGATGAAAGCAAAGCAATACCAAAAATCCAATTATAGTTTTGGTTTGGCCACTTCGTCTTTTTCATTTTTGCTCACCTTTGCTTTTATTTATTTTGGTTTTTTTGGCTGGTTGGATATTTGGCTCAGGGAATTAATTCAGCAACCTTTAATTTTATCGCTTGTCTTCTTTGCCATATTATTCATAGGATCTGACATGCTTTCTATACCCTTTGACTATTATCAGACATTTGTAATAGAAGAAAAATATGGCTTTAACAAAACCAGTAGAGGCACCTATTTCAGTGATAAAGTGAAAGGTTACTTCCTATCGATCATCATTGGTGGGGGTCTATTGGTGGTTTTGATTGGTTTGGTCCACCAAATGGGGGAGTCTTTTTGGTGGCAGTTCTGGTTGGTATCCATTGTATTTATGGTTTTTGTGAACTTATTCTATACCGCTTGGATACTTCCTATTTTCAATAAATTGACACCATTGGAAGATGGGGAATTAAAATCCAGAATTGTGGAATATGCCCATTCTGTGGGATTTCCCTTGGACAATATTTTTGTAATTGATGGCAGCAAACGTTCTTCCAAAGCCAATGCTTTTTTTTCAGGATTTGGAAAAAGAAAAAAGGTGGTGTTATATGATACCTTGATCGACCAACATACCCCAGACGAATTGGTGGCAGTGCTTGCCCATGAAATTGGTCATTACAAAAAGAAGCACATCATTTGGAGCATGCTGGTCTCTGTGGTCCAAGTAGGAATCCTCCTATTTATACTTTCCCTGTTTATTTTTAATGAAAACATGAGTTTGGCACTGGGCGGCAATACCATGGCCATCCATTTGAATATCATTGGCTTCACCATGTTGCTTTCTCCAATTTCGATGGTTTTGGGAATAGGCATGAACATCCTCAGCAGAAAAAATGAATTTGAAGCTGATGCCTATGCCAAAGAAACTTTTGATGGCAAACCATTGGCAGAAGCACTGAAAACTTTATCTGCAAATACCTTGAGTAACATCAATCCTCACCCTTGGTATGTGTTTGTCAATTATTCACACCCACCATTACTGCAAAGATTGAGCAGATTGGAGGAACCTGCAGTGGATTACGGTTAAAACAAACTAATAACTTCAATTTTTACAGTTCCCCGGCTTGCATTACATGATGCAAGTCAAAATTTGTATCCTCCTGATCACAATTTAGCAGGACGGTTTTTTCCATTACTTTTTTGTCCTAATTTGGCAAAAAAATAAACCCATATGGCCCATTCAATTGAAGCCACTCAGGCAATTTCCTTCGACAGGAAGTCTTACGATGACCAGACTTTGTTGAACATTTATGAGTCACTGATTATGCCCCGGCGCATTGAAGAAAAGATGCTGATTTTATTGCGGCAAGGCAAAATTTCTAAATGGTTCAGCGGTTGGGGGCAGGAAGCCATATCCATAGGAGCTGTAAATGCATTGCATGAGGAAGAGTATATTTTACCTATGCACCGTAACCTGGGCATTTTCACGGGCAGAGGACTTCCATTGGAACGCTTATTTGCTCAATTTCAGGGGAAAAAATCTGGTTTTACCAAAGGCAGAGACCGGTCCTTTCACTTTGGAACCAATGAATTCCATATCGTTGGTATGATTTCACATCTTGGCCCTCAGATGGCCATTGCGGATGGGATAGGCTTAGCACATCAACTCAGCAAAGAAAATAAAGTGACTTTGGTTTTTACAGGAGACGGGGCCAGTTCAGAGGGCGATTTCCATGAAGGACTGAATGTAGCGGCTGTATGGAATCTACCGGTGATTTTTGTGATAGAACATAATGGTTATGGACTTTCTACTCCTAGTGAAGAACAATTCGCATTCAAATACTTTACTGAAAAAGGACCTGGATATGGAATGGAAGCAGTAAGGGTAGATGGGAATAATGTCCTGGATGTGTACCACACGATTAAAACCCTGGCAGAGGATATCAGAAAAAATCCAAGACCGGTATTAGTGGAGGCCATTACCTTCCGTATGCGGGGACACGAAGAAGCATCCGGAACGAAATATGTTCCAAAAAGTCTCATGGAAACTTGGTCTTTGAAAGACCCGGTAGACAATTATGAAAAATACCTGGAAGAAATTGGAGTTTTGTCGGCAGGAGTGAAAGAAAAGCTCAATAAAAAAGTAAAGGCAGCAATCAATAAGGGCTTGGAAATTGCTTTTGCAGAGGAAGCGATTCTGGCTAATACAGAAGAAGAACTGAATGACATCTATGCCCCTTATCATCAAATTGTCATTCCACCCAGCAAAAATACTTCAGAAAAAAGATTTGTTGATGCCATCTCAGACGGGCTAAAGCAGTCCATGGAAAAATACCCAAATCTAGTCTTAATGGGGCAAGATATCGGGACTTACGGGGGCGTTTTTAAGGTTACTGAGGGCTTTGTGGACGTATTTGGAAAAGAACGGGTCAGAAATACCCCATTGTGTGAAAGTGCCATTATTGGTACAGCTTTGGGACTTTCCATTAAAGGTTATAAAGCGATGGTAGAGATGCAGTTCGCTGACTTTGTAACCTGTGGATTCAATCAAATTGTGAATAATTTGGCTAAAATTCATTACAGATGGGGACAGCAGGCGGATGTAGTCGTCAGAATGCCGACAGGTGCAGGTGTTGCCGCAGGACCCTTTCACTCACAATCCAATGAAGCTTGGTTCTTTCATACCCCTGGATTAAAAATAGTCTATCCATCCAATCCAGTAGATGCCAAAGGTTTGTTAAATGCAGCGATTGAGGATCCAAACCCTTATCTGTTTTTTGAACACAAAGCACTTTATCGATCGATAACGGACCAAGTTCCTGAAGATTATTATACTGTGGAAATAGGGAAAGCAAAATTGGCCAAAAATGGAAATACGCTAAGTATCATCACCTACGGGATGGGGGTTCATTGGGCTCTAAAGGCGACTTCCGAACTTGACATTGAGGCCGACATTCTGGATTTAAGAACCCTTCTACCTTGGGACAAAGAGGCTGTTAAAGCAACTGTACAAAAAACAGGAAAAGTAATCTTCTTGCAGGAAGATTGCCTGACAGGTGGTATTGGCGCTGAGATTGTGGCCTGGATTTCAGAGAATTGTTTTGAATGGCTAGATGCCCCAGTGATGAGGGAAGGAAGTCTAGACACACCTGTTCCTTTTTCGCCTAACCTTGAGAAAAACTTCCTTCCCACGGACAGGTTCAGGGAAAAATTAAAAACACTTGCTGCCTACTAAAAAAGAAGCCCCTGAAAAGCGCTTTCAGGGGCAATGCAAGCAAAGAGTTCTAATTAATTTTAATAATTCAAAATTACCTAATGATTCGGTAAAATGAAAATTCTTCAATGGATTTACACCATATATTCAGCCTTGATTTTCATCGCATTAATGTTGATTTTGGGTTTATTTGTAGTCATTCCATTGATTATCAGTCCAAAAGCTGGCGGAATTTCCTTTTTTTTCATCAGGATCTGGGCAAAAATCTGGTCATTTCTTTCAGGCATACGCTATGAAGTTCATGGCAGGGAACATGTACAATCAAATCAACCCTACATTTATATTTTCAATCACCGTTCATTCATAGATGCACCGGTAATTCCAATTGCAATCCCACAGGAAATCAGGGCGATTGGGAAAAAAGAGCTTTCCAAAGTACCATTTTTCGGATTTGTAGTTTCTCGGGTTGCCGTTTGGGTGGACAGG